>Ga0214542_1000239_pt1 | contig 90921 bp, 39 predicted proteins | sample CNSS1metaG_FD_160096 | JGI IMG/M metagenome (GOLD analysis project Ga0214542, IMG submission 160096) | Root nodule microbial communities from cowpea collected in UCLA plant growth center, Los Angeles, California, USA - CNSS1 | ecosystem: Host-associated > Plants > Roots > Nodule | place: USA... | reverse complement strand
TATATATATATATATATATATATACTCATTTATGTATAAAGAAACGAAATGGATCTTTCCCATTTATATAAATAAAATAATAATCATAACATTACATCATCTAGTATTGATAATATCATATAAATAACTAATGTATTATAATTTATTTATAATACTTTTATTAATTACTAATGTGAATTTAAATTAGAGTGATTACATAATTTATTCATTCACCATCAATCAATTTTATTTTTAAAAAATTTATATCATCCATATTTAAAACAAAAAGAGATTGGATTAAATCTATCTATTCTAAAAATTAAATTAAACTAATTTATTTGATTTTAAAATAATTACTATTTCACTATTTTTAAAATAAATTAAAAGGAAGTGAATATCAAACTTTCAAATCTTTAAGTGAAATGATCAGATTAAATAAAAATTTTAATAAATTTTACAAATCTATTAAATTAAAAAAATATTTAACATATTAAAACATTTTAAATTTATTAAAGCATAATCTAATATTTCAAATCAGCTTATAAATGAATTAACTAGCTGACTAAAATAAAATTAAGAATAAAAAGTCATTTAAACCACTTTTAAATCACAAATTACAATTCAAATTCAAAATCCACGTTTTCAAGATTTGCATCATTATCACCAACACAGTGTTTTGTCGTTGAGAACCTCTGATCTTCGAATTTGAAAGCAACAAATTTCAAATTTCACTATCAATAACAAATTACATAATATTTTGTTATATTCATTAGAAGTTAATTTCCTCAGTTTTTATCTCCTAGAAATTGTTTGGTAGAAGTTGTTACTAAAGTTAAAACTATTATGGCAGCTAAACACCGCCAAAAATATTAATTACAACGAAAAATGATTTAATCCATTTATTTTTTTTCTGCTATTTTTTATCTAGCTTTTAAGTATAATAGGAATAGGAGCCTAGAATTCCAGAGGTTGAATTCTTTTTTTTTTTTTTTATCAATTTCCAAACTTAAATTACTAATTGAAGAAGTTGCTGATAAAAAATTATCAAATCATTCAGGAAATTACCTAGAATTTGTCTCAAAGTTAGTATATTTTTTAACCAACAAAAGATATATTCTTGCATCTTTTACGGATAATGCGGTCCTATTATGGATGTATTGTATGTTATAGATTTATTTTTTATTTTATTTTATAGAAACTAGGGATTTATTGAGTGTACAAGTATGATATTTGTTTTGCTAATATCATCTTGTCATTTATATTATCATGATATAGTGTATTTCTTATTTTAAAAGAGAGTTAAATTAGCTTTAGTAAAATTGAATAATTTCTTTCTTTTCTTTCTCTCTATATAAAATTTACGTATATATTTAAATTATAATGATAATTAAAATATAAAAATAATTTATTATTGTTTAGTGTGTTTTTCATTGATTTTGAATATGATGTTTGATTGAAATGGTCAAAATTTGTGTTACATTGGTTATAGTAAATAAATTGTATATTCAAGTAGTATGAAAAATTATTAGAAAAACTATATAAAATGTATAAAATTGAATTTTAAAAAGTAATTCAGTGATGCCCTTTGTTTTTATTTTTGACTTGTTTTTTAGGATTGAACAACTATATTATGTTTGAGCAGGTATACATGCGAGTTTGATTGAAAAATAATGCATGAAAATTTACTCAAGACATTTCGTCCAAAATACAAATGATCATTTCCAAATATCAACTCAATTGGAGATTTTTTTTATTTAAATTTGTCTAGCGAATTATATTTTAATCAACAAATATGTTGTGCTTTAAAGCGGTATGTTATATTGAATATATGATTTGTGTATCCTTATAGTGTTTATGTGTATATGCATTTTGAAAAAGAAAATCTAACAAATAATAATCATGTTTAACTATATGTTGAAAATAAAATACGAAAGTGTATTTGAATTTGCGATTGGGAGTGTGATGTGGATAATTGTTATATGAAGTTTAAAATGTACAATTAGTTCCTATATTCTATTCAGCTGTGTCAATTTAGTTCTAATATTTTTTCTGATTCAATCATATTTCAATTTTTATTAATTTTGTTCAATTTTGTCCTTTTTTATTAACGTCGAAAACCATCAAAAAAATTAAAAAAAAAACAAAAATCACAAAATCACAAAATGACATATGACAGTGACTGTTCATTACCGTTAATTATTTAAAAGCGTTAGAAAAAATGATTAAATTGAATAAAATTGACGAAAATTAGAAATTGATTGAAAAAAAAAAAGACTGATTTGACAACTAAATAAAAATAAGGACCAACTGTGTATTTCAACCTTATTTGAACAACAAATATGTGATATTCTAGATATGAGTCTTAAGGTTTATAAAATGTAGATTATTAAATTGTAAAAGGTTTTAGGTTAAATCATTTTAAAGGTCCTCATTTTCATAACGAAATTTCAAATATCTCCCCTCTTTTTTATTTGACCCAACTAAGTCCTCGTTTTAGAAAATTCGTTGTAATTAGGTTCTTTCCGTTGGTAGTACAGTAACAGTGTTAACTATCTGCCATGTGTCAGCACGTGTTTTTTTTTTATTTTTATAAAAAAATAAAAAAAATTGTCACGTGTCAATCTAACGGTGTGCCATGTGGCGTAGACAGTGTGATGTGGCAATGATAATGTCACGTGTCACTATTGGATGTGAAAAGTCTCAATGTAGTCTCTGTATTTAATATTTTATCTCAATTTGGTCCCAAATTTTTTAAAACTGAATCAATTTCATCCCTCAACCAAATTTAATTTTTATATAAATTTTACAATGCTATTTTTATTATAATTGATATTTTTAACAAAATTAAGTTTATTTAAATGTATATTTTACATTGAATTTTATTTAAATTTTGTTTTAAATATATATATATATATATATATATATATATATATATATATAAATGTTAGAGTTGCTTTAAAAATAAAAACTTTATAAATTCAAATATAAAATTTTAAAACAATTTTATAACAATTTAAAATAAATATATTTTTTTAAAATTTTACAATTCAATCTATAAAGTTGTTATTTTTAAACCAACTCTAACATTTGTTTATAAATTATTGATATATAAATAATTGAAACAATATTTAAATAAAGTTCAATGTAAAATAAAAACTTAATCTTGTTAGAAATATCATTGGGACATTTATATAAAGGTAAAACTTTGTCTCAATTTGAATAGGGTCTGAAATTGAGTCCGTTTAAAAAAATTGGAACCAAATTGAGACAAAATAACAAATACAGGAACTACATTGAGACTTTTACATCCAATAGTGACATGTGACACTACTACTGCCACATCACATTATCTTTGCCACGTGGCACAACGTTATATTGACACGTGGCAATTTGTATTTAAAAAAATTAAAAATTAAAAAAAATCATGTGTTGACACGTGGCACATAGTTAACACTGTTAGTGTACTACTGATAGAAATGATCTAATTGCAACAAAATTTCCAAAATAGGGACTCAATTGAGTCAAATAAAAAGGAGGGGGCCTACTTGAGATTTCGTTACAAAAATGGAGACCTCTGAAATGATTTAACAAAGGTTTTACGTACTTTGCAAATATGTTGTTCACTTTATTCTCCGAAAGATATGGCTTCCTCCTAGGTATAGGATCTCGTTTTCTGCAAGTTGTGGGGGGAGTGTTGAGTTTGTTGCAAAGACTTCGTGAGGTATGAGATATTTCACTAACCCTATATCCATCATTCACCTATAAATAAGTGTTCTTTCTCACATAAAAAAAAAGACAATTCTCACATTCTCTCTCATTATAACTTATTATTTTCCTTTTCTCTTTATCTTTGATCTTAGGTTATATTTTACTCTGTAAAGAGTTTATCTTGTTAGATTCTATGTACTTCGAAAACCATCGAGACGTTTGTGTTGTACCTTGTGGTATTTTGCGCATAAATGGATGATAAATCCTTAAAGGCAGTGAGCATTCATGCCTCAAGAAATTCATCTATTTTATGTGATGTGGATACTTATTATATGAACAACAATTATGTGATCTTCCAAATACGGGTCTTAAGTATGACTTTTATTTTCTCCCCTGAATAAAGTATGTAATATTACATTCTTCATAAATGGAAACCATAACACATTTTGTAACTTTTGTCAATTACATCCCATATTCTATTAATTTCAATTCGGTCTCTCATCAAATTGGAATATTACTTTATGGTATTTACACAGAAAAATTTCATGACAATTATGTCCTTAGTCATAAACTTAATATTAACATACCACTTTATAATTTTAACTAAATAAATAATGACTCTAACACATTTAAATTATATGCATGTAACCTAAAATTTTAGCAAGTTTAATATGTGTATTGAGATGAAATTGGATGTGTGGATTGAATTTATTAGCAATGTTTAGATTAGATGAGATAAGTTAGATACCTAAGATGATATACTACACTAGTTTATGATTTGTAACATTAAGTACACAAACTTATTAGGAGATAGGCTTCATTTCAATGATGATTTAAATTACATATATTAAAATGTAGTATTAAAAAGAAATTAAGTAGGAGTTATTACATCATTGTTATGTAGTATTGATCGTGCAATTATTTGTTGAGTGAACTTACCTGACAAGATATATTCAATGTAAGTTCTCAAGAAAACATGTCCTTATTACTTTGTGTTTATGGAGATGAGGTTTTAGACCATTAGGTGTCATGGTTTGATTTGCTTGAATCACGTCTTGCATGGTTTTGCATATTGAATTCTAAATTCATACTAGCTTATCCATTGTAATTACACTTATTACATAGTAGAGGAGAGTGCAAGTTCACGAACTAATTTTGGATTGATGAGTGGAGTTTGTGTTATATATAACTAAACATTTAGTTATCTAAGGAACTATATAGATACGTAAACATATATACATTTTATTCTAACATCTCAAAATCTTTTCAGCCTCACTAGCCTCACTGCTCTCCTCCAACATATGTATGATCCTTTATTCATATATAATATATGACCATAACAGGTGGATACCACAACACAACAAAAATAAAATGTAAATGAGTGACTTAAAACATACTACACATAATATTTTCACCATCATCTCAAATTAATAATTTTCATCAAGAATTAAATGTTTAACACACAACATAACATCTTGATTTAGTCCTCATGGCTCATTCACATTATAGACATCTAACTCTACTTCAGGAAAACTCATGCATTAAATATACTCAAGGACCCTACATTTATTATGACTCACTCCTACCTCACAAAAGGTATAAATATAGATATATATCAAGACTAAAGTCCACACGAGCATGGCCAGAGTTAATTTCTTATATTTGCGATATACAATGATTTTTCACACCACACACTAGATACATAGGTCTCCTTTAACTATCATAACTTTATATCTCTCTAGTTTGATACTAGTATAGTCACGATTATCTCAAAACAAAACCATTTCTTAATATATCACTTAATCTTACTTTAATGTAGTACTCTTTTCTTTAGAAGTCACTACATCTACCTCATTCACACAATCATATATCACATCACAAACAATTAGTATATGTTTGTATTTCACTTCAAAAAGTTGAAAAATTAACTTGAGTTCAAACTGAATTTTATTTTTGATCAAATCTATAAAATAAAATATTTTAATATGATAAAAACTTAAAATTTGAACTTGATGTTTGAACTGAAATCAAAACACATCTTAGATTATAATTTGTGAAAAGTAAATATAATATAATATAATAACACTTTAGTAATATTTAAGTTAATCTCACCATTCTTAATCTCCTTCCTTTTTTTTCACAAATTATCTTTCATTACAAATACTTCAACATGGCCATCGTCGATCACAATACAATATTATACATGGTTAAGTTAATGAATATTCATCCCTTAACTATAACTTCTTGTTGTTGTTCATGAAAATACATATTGAGACAAACTTTGCCCTAAACCTTAAAATCCGGTTTACTACCGACATGAATCCATATCATGTTTCATACCCAATACTCAAATAACTTTATTTCTAACTAACTTAACTGACACTTGAATCCAAATATCATTCTTGTAAACAATGAAAAAAAATATAAGAAACTTACTATAAATGAACAATATTGTATTCTGTGCTAATTAAGATAAGTTTGAACAAAAGAAAAGACCAAGTAAATCTGTTTTCGAAAACATAATTTTTATATAAATAAAATTTAAATTTTTTTTCTATTTTGTAAATATTTTTAACTTAATTAATAAATAATTCTGATTCATCTCATTTTAATTATTTTTGTCTTAAACAAATTACTTTTTTCCCCTATTAATATTATACTTAGAGAAAATCAACTTCTAAACCTTACAAACAATATAAAAATCAACTTCCATATTAAATGTTTCTTTAAAAGTAAAATACCAAACCTAGTTATTGTGAAAATACGATGAAAGAGTGTTAAATAATGTGCAGGGACACACATACGAAAACACCTTGAAACTTGAAACCGTTATCAAAAGAAGTGAAGTTACATTTTCGTAAATACAAGTATGTTTCGTTCAAATTTATTTAGTATTTTCATGTTTTTCTTTCCATAACATGTTAAAGTAACTTTTCATTCCATTTCTTTTCAACTCACACCCGGTAAGGTTCTCATTCTTCAACTTTTATTGTTGTTATTCTCATTTATGTTTTTTGCTGTTTAGTTTTTAAATATCTTATTGCATTCTTGCTTCTTCTTCTCCTTTCAACTGTGGTATACTCTATGTACAATTTTCAAATCTATTTTTATCTAATAAAGAAAAATGTAACTCATCCAACTAATTCAACTTCAAAACGAGTTTTAAATTATTTTAGTAATAATCTAGTTCTAACTCAAAGTCAAGGAATTTTTTTTATTTAATTTGAAAGAACCAAGACACTTAAAACATAATTAAAAATAAGATATTACTTTCAATTTAACTTTCATAAATAAATATTATTTTTCATTTTTAGATAATAATTTAATATGTAAATTATAACGTATATTTATTTATAGTACTATTTCTATTTTTTTTAATTTATTGTAACGATTTTTGAAATGGGTCAAATGTACAATTCAGTTTGACTTAAACTCATTAAATGCAAATCAAATGAACTTGTGGAAGACAGTGATATTCTATTTGGACCAATTTTTTAATCAGATAACCCTATCTTATGTGGACAACCCTATCTTACCATCTCAATACTTTCTAAGAATATTTATTATCAATTAAGGATATTTTTTGCTAAGCATTAAACTCTACATTTTGTTGATACAGTTGACCAATTTTATTATCACACAACTTTTTACACCCTTTAATTTTGTTATATTCAATTTTATTATTTTTATAAAATTGTATACTTTAATATAGTTTTTTTTTTAAATATGACGTTTCTATAGGAATCCAATGCACAATTCAGAACCTTTTATATGTTGCGGAGATTGAAAAGTTCATGAATAAGTAAGTGTAAGTTTGCTGTTGCACAATGAATATTTTCAACTGGCTCAGTGATTTTAATTTGTGCCTTACTTTCTTGGATATATTTGTGCCTTATCCATTGATATAAAATAATATATTATTTTATTTGTGGTTGTTAAAAAATTACATATTGTTAAAAATATATCATGTGGTAGGTTGGACAATTTTGATAAAAAGAATCAAATATAATTTTTCCCTTTTTTTTTGTGATTGTCAAAATTGATATAAAGGACTTTGTCTATGATATTTGTTTGTCCTTTGTCATGTGTATGCATTGTAATAGCTACTTCTATGCATTGCCCATTATTTTAATAGACAATTAATTTCAAATTTTGAAATAACTATATAATCACAACCATTTATGGTTAAATAATAATGTAGAAACATTTAATTAATATATATATATATATATATATATATAAATAATATGTAAGAAAAACACTCTTGTGTATAAATCTAGTTATAAATGAATTTCACTTATTATGTGATCTCTCAATTATTTTTGTCATAAACTCTCGTTATTTCTTAACACTTAATGTAGAGTAACATTCTTCATGTTCTAGCATTATTCACAATCTACTTCATTCATTATTCAAGATTTTGTAAACTCCTACTATCATAATTTTTTCGTTTTTTTGGGTGTTACAAAATGTTGTCCTTGTTCAAAATAAACATAGACAAATATAACAAGAATGTTATTGAAATTAAAAGAAAAGAATGTTGATGGGTCATTAGAATAAAAAATTTAAAAATTAGTCCCTATAAAAAATGTAAGGGTAAGTTTTGGGATCTAAAATTTATTTATTGGAGTAACTGAAATTTTGTATGACAAGAATTTACTAAAGTAGAAAGAAGAAAGTGAGTGAATCTCTAGAATTAGAAGTTACAAATTATGTTAGTGGTAAGAATGCAAAACCATATATAAGTCATTATAAGAAACGTGAAACTAAAAAAAAAAACTTGAATTTTTCAAAATATAAAATATGTCAGTAAGTATAAAAATTGAACGATAATTATTGATAATTTCTTTTTTATTGATAAAATTTGTCAATAAATATCACGATTTGATTTTTTTCTTTATTCTCTTATTATTTTTTTCTTCTTTCTCTTCTTTCATTTTTTTTCTTCTTTTTCCTCTTCCGCCACTATTTAATTATCCACGAATTTAATTGAAGATTTTACGTCCATTTTACCAACAAAATTGTCTAACAAAAATATCCATTGGTAATAAAAACTACACATTAGCGATGATTTTTATTGACAAATCTATTATCAATAAAGCTATTCTAAAATTTGTAATAAAATTCATCACCAAATTCTATTTTATGAACAACTATTTCTATCAAGAAAACTCATTAGTAAATATTATTTTGTTAATGAATTCTTTTCATCAATAAAATTTTGTCGATAATATTATATTATTTTGGTAGTGTGATAAACTATTGGTTAAGAGATTACAATGTTTAAACCTGTTAGGAAATCATGGAATTTGTTAGGACAATATCAAACATTAATGAAGACACTTCACATAATTACCTCCACTAGATAAACCTCTTGAATGATCAAGTAATTTACTCCAAAAAGTAAGTAATTTTTGAGTTACCAGATTTTGCTTTGATATCAATTTGAACTACATAGAAGTGGGATGGAATATTATTCAAGTGATTAGCCATGTTCTTGCCCCCGATAAGAATTGAATTATTTTCCATGTTAGATTCTGGAAACATTAATTTAGAAAAATGTTGAGCATTCATGAACCACAATTAATTCTAGAATTTTTTTTCTATAAGTTGATTTTTCCAGAAGAGAAACGTTCCACTAATTACATTTGAACAAGTAATTTTTGAAAGTTTTGCTACGTACTTGTTTGACTTTAAATTTGAGTTACACATAAGCTATTTTTATAACTAGTGGCATAGTGGTTATGGAATGAATGGAAGTATTTGAGTATTTAGATACATTGGATAATAAAATCATTTTAGGAATATTTATATATACATAAATTGGTCTGCCTATAAAAAAATAAAATAAATTGGTCAAAACTAGTTCATACCTTTTCAAAAATTTTGGTAAAATAATAACGGATGAGATCTCATTTCTCATTCATTGAATATATTTGTATTAACATTAATCTTTAAATACATAACTATGGTGATATCTCTTCTTTATTCAATCACTACCACAAATTCAAAAGAGTGAATAACTTTTATCCTTCTCTTTGTGTTATGGCATCATCATCATCATCATTATCATTACACAATTTGGAAGAATGTTCTTTTGAAGGCTCTAGTATCTCTGTCCCCTCCCAAGACATTTTTCACAAACCAAGTGTTGAAGAACAAAAGAATGAAGAAGTAACAACAATGGAGGAGAAGGTTGACAAATCTAAACAAGATCAAGCTTCCAATTCTAAATCCTATATGGTAGTGGATTATCTTAAACTTTTGAATGATGAACCAGTTCGTGAGTCAAAGGTATTTGATTTTTTCAATGTGATAAACACAGGGAATTCATCTTCTTCTAGGGAAAATTACACCACCAAAAGAAAATATGAGAATAACAATGAAGTGAAACCATCAAAGACTAAGACTTTTTCTTGTAATTTTTGTAAGAAAGAGTTTTCTTCTTCACAAGCTTTGGGAGGGCATCAAAATGCCCACAAACAAGAACGTGCCCTTGCAAAGGGTCATCAAGGGATTGAAGTTGGTACTTTTGGATACCCTCATTTTCTCTACTATCCTTATCTCACAAACTCCTTTTATGGATCTTATAGTAGAACACTTGGGGTTCGAATGGAATCTATGATTCATAAGCCTTCGTACCTTTCATTCTCGTTAGGGTTTAGGTTTGGTCATTCTTCTCTTGATGGATTGAGGAAGAAAGATTTGAATGCAAATAATGAAATTGTGAGTATGGAAAATGACAAAACTTTGAGAAAACAAGGTCATAATCTTACTATTAGACCAAACACTCATTTTCTTAGTAAATCCTCTACAAATGTTGCAACCAAATCAAACCCAACCTTGTCTCCTCCGTTCAATACTGTGAACTTTGGTGGTCAATCCAAACAAGAAGGAACCTCTAATCCTAATTCTTCATTTGGGATTGATTTATCACTTAAGCTTTAGTTTTTTATTTGTTTTAATTTAAATAATTATCAATGTTATTATTTGATTGCTTGCTACTTTCTTTGTTTTAGTTATTGGGGATTTGATATTTTTAGTGTAAAATTATATTTTTTTAATTAATAATTATTGTTGCCGATTGAGTTTTGTTTTTAAATTCAAATTGAGTTTATTAGCTCGTTAGATATGATTTTTTGTATTCTCCAAATAACTAAGAAGGTGAACACTCTCCATTAATTTAATGGTTAAGAAAGCGTTATAAGCTGAATTGTTCATTAATAATTTTGCTGTCAATGTTTCGTTATATTATTTATCCCAACCCCTAATATTCTTTTCAAATAATAGTTTGAGAGTTCAAATAAATAGTTTAAGTATTGTGAATCTATATTAAATAAAGATAAAAAAGTGAACCCCTACGAAGAAAGACTTGTAAAAATTGTTAAAGAACAAACATGATTACTAATCTTCTAACATTGAAAATAGTTAAATGTAACCTTTTGTTGAACCAGACAAAAAGAAAGATAAATGTTTGAGTATTTCCTGAACATATTTTTATCGAAATGCCATGATATAAAATACTCCTTTTTAATTCAATAGTTTGTTAATTTAAAGAACGGAATAGTATTTTAAGAGTTAAATGTCATGTGTTGTAGTATAGTATTTTAAGTACGTAAATATCTATCTCACTTTTGTTCTAATTCCTATCATTTTAAAATTTATATAATTATAATTTTTCATTATAATTTGACATTAAGAAAATAAAATATGTGTTCTGAAAACATTGAATTATTAATATTATAATTTTTTAATACTTGTTATAAAAAAAATATTTTATACATATTTTGTATATCTATATTTAACATAAATATAAATATGAGTCACAAATTTTATACTCATTATATATCAAGGACAACAACAAGATTGAGTTTTCATTTTAAAAACAAGAATAAGTACAATTAAAGATTAAGTTTTCATTTTGGAAACAAGAATAAGTACAATTAAGCCTAAATCTATCTCTGATTGTTATCCCTATATATAAAATAATCAATTTAAATAATCTTAAATATATAACTTTTGTAATTCTTAAATATGTCAGATTTTTATTTATCCATTGTTCAAATGTTATTAGACTACAATTCCATATTTATATTTAGTATATTCTATAACCAGAAATATTTCGCCTTTTGAATATGTATTGAGATGAATGGTTATTAAATAAATTAATTCTCAGTTTCTAAACAGATAAGTATATAATCAGTAATTTCTATTGTAAATCAAAATTTTCAGGATATAAACATTTTTTATAAAAATGATTTCAAAAATATTATACGTACAAAAGAAGAATAAATAATATGAGTTAAGTTTTAAGGTTATAAAATAGAAAGTTCAACTATTTTATTATATATCTATAACAATATATAAAAGAGGATCTTTCTTTTGTATCCACATTTTAAAATTCTAATTTTATCTTTCAAAATATAATTATTTATTAAATTTTTAAACATTGACCGTTATTTTTACAAACTTTTTATAAAATTGTCTGTCTCTGTTTTTTCTCTTTTTTCCTACTTATCAACAACTATTCTCTCATCTTTATTCATATATTTCACTTTATTTTTAATTTATAACAATATATAAAGAGGATTCCCTCTTTTGTGTCCACATTTTAAAATTCCAATTTCACCCTTCAAAATATAATTATTTATTAAATTTTTAAAAATTGACCGTTATTTTTACAAGCTTTCTATAAAATTGTCTATCTATGATTTTTCTCTTTTTTCCTATTTATCAACAATTATTCTCTCATCTTTATTGATATATTTCACTTTATTTTTAATAAATATAGTTTTATTTTATATATTAACTTAATAACATTACAATATCATCACCTACTAATATAATATCATGCATGTTTAAAAAATACATACACACATGCGCGGTAGCGCCTGTGTTCGCACTAGTTATCTTTAATAATCATTCTTCTAAAACTACTTTCATTTTATTTTTCTAGGTCTTTTATAGAATTAGTAGGTTTTACTTTTCCACTTGTATAAATATTATTTTTCTTAGCAAGGATGAGAAAGATGAGGAATGATTTCACTATCCCACATTCATTCTTAGAGAAAAAAAAAAGTATCACATTTCTCATATCCAAATTTAACTGCTATCAAATTTTTGTCTCATCTATGTCTCTACCAGTTAATAGGTATATGTTTGTACCCATACTCATACTCATTCTCTTACTATTTGAATATCAATTAATTAATTTTTATATAATAATAAAAAATTATAAAAAAACATAATATTATTAAATATTTAATATCAAAAAGGAAAAAGTTCTCGTTTTTTCAATGTCAAATATTTAGAAAGAAATTATAATTGTATACTTTCAAATTAGAATACCAAATAAAATTTTCTGAGAACCAAAACATGTATTAAATTTGAAAACATTGATGTAACCTAGTTGATAAAATTTAAAAATATTTATAAAAGGAAAACAAATATTTAAATTAAAAAAATATTTTAAATGTCTCTTTAATTCAATTTTTTTGAATTTTAATGATTTTTTTTATACACTAATAAAGAGTATTATACATCACTTGATCAAAATCATCCAAAGAACAAAGATTAAACAAATAATAATTGAAATTTAACATAGATATTTCATCTTTTGAACTTCAATATATGGTGGGTGATGATAAAAAAGATTCATGGTAATTATATTAAATTATTATATTATAGTAAATAAAATTTATTTATATAATTATAGTGATAAAATTACACTTATGATAATGAGTTAGAAAATAAAAATAATTATATAAAAAATATCAAAATAGTATTCTACATTATAAAAATAAACAACAAATAAAAATATTGAAAAAAAATCAAATATGTGTCTTAGAAACAATGTGATAAACCATTGAATAAAATCACATAAAAGAAAAACAAATGTGTAATTAAGGATAATATAAGATGAAAAATACCTTAGAAATCTAAGAAGACTTTTTAAATATCAACCTAATCGAACGGTTGAGAGATAACAAAAAAAAATTTAGTGAAAGAAAAGAATTCTTCAAATGAAACAAAAATTAATAATAAGATAATAAAGAAGATAAGTTATATATATATATTACCTAGTAAATGAAAATCACATAAAAGAAAAACAAATATATAATTAAGGGTATGATAAGATAAAAAATACATTAGAGATCTAAGAAGACTTTGCAAATATCAACCTAGTCGAACAATTGAGAGATAACGAAAATTGTTTTAGTAAAACAAAATAATTTTTCAAATGAAACAAAAATAAATAATATGATAATAAAGAAGATAAGTTTTTGTATACTACCTAGTAAATGAAAGATTTATGTTATTGAATACTTAAATTGAGAGTTAAACATTCTAGATAAAAAAATATTAGAAAAGAGTATAAATATTCAAATTTGAGACTTTAAAAATATTTAATTGACATACATCATTTAAACGTAATTGCACAAATGTTGTAATAAGAAAAATATCTTGAAGATATGAATGCCTTTCACGAGAGGTCAAAAAACTAGAAGAAATAAACAAATAGAAACTGTGTAGAGTGTGTGTGTGTGTATATATATATATATATATATATATATATATATATATATATATATATATATATAAAAGGTTACTAATTAGATTATGAATGTTTAATAATGGGTTAAATATGTTTTTGGTCCTTTAACTTTAAGTGATAGTCCCTCTTTGAAACTTTGACCAAATTTTGTCTCCCAACATCAAAACTACGTTAATTTAGTTCATTTAACCAAATTTTGTTAAGTTTAATTGAAGTTTCAAATGTGTTTCATGATAGTTTCTTAGCTAAAATTGAAGCAAAAATGTGTGAAACAGTATAAGTAACTCAAATGCTATCATGAAATGCGTTTGAAATGTTAAATAAACTTAACAAAATTTGGTTAAAAGGATTAAATCCATGCAGCTCTAAAGTTGGGGGACTAAATTGTGCCAAAGTTTTGAAGAATGACTAATTCCAATTTTCGCCGAAAGTTAAGGGACCCAAAACATATTTAACCCTTTAATAATTTAAACGAGGACGAGGATGAGAGTGAGGATGAATATTATGACGAGTATAGAAATGGGGATGAGGCGAATTTGTATATACTCATCCCCATTGAAAAAATCGGGTATTACTTATACCCTTACCCCGTCAATGTGGGGATTCTTCGTAAAAAAGAGAACGAGTTCAGACAATACCTACATGGGCGAGTTTATTTGTTATCCCTACTTTATAGGCTTCACATACAGGACTTTTAAACTTGGTATGTCTAATCAGGGGAGGAATATAGAATCTTCATTACTCTAGATTTGTCTAGGATGTCAATGATAGTTAACAAAATACTACTACTTAACTATGTTATCCTCGTCTTAAAAACGTAACTAAAACTTTATTTATTAAATATATTGAAACATCAAAACTTAATATTCTTAACCTGAAATCAATTATAAAATAAGAAGCTCACTTTTAAATTACAACTACTAAAGTAATGAAAGACTCTCCCTAACATATTGTTGTAAAAGTTGACAAAAACACGAACTAGATGGACTTCCTGAGGCGTGTAGATTCATCGTCCTTAATGATTTATTCGTAGTGTATTGCGCAAGTCCTCCATAATACAATAGGAACTTCTTGAATTTTCCGAGGACCTCGGAACTAGCAAAGAACTTTAAAAAGAGTAAATGATCAAATCCAGGATAATAAAACAAAGAGAGGAGAAAAAAATATTGAGAGAAAAAGGTGAAAGAGATTGAAGCACACTTGAAGATGATTTTGGAGAGGCATAAGAACACCTATTTATAGGTGATGGATGGAGTTAGAAACCTATTACGCGTAGCCAAAAAACACGAGCAGAAAAATAACATAACTGAGTTAGGTGGAGAAGATCTCGGAGGCCTAAACATGCAGAAGAGGAAACTAATTATTCCGTTGATGAAGCCCACCTTTTGCGGATTGAAGAGTTGTTAAAGCTCCACGCATCCACAACAACATTAAATCCCTGTTAAATCTAACCACACTCATTAAATCCCTCAACCAAGATTCTAACCACACTCGTGATCATATTCTACTGTTCATAACACCTGTTATCTTACACAATAGCTCAAAACACATTATCAAAGCAACAATGCAACCACTCACGATCTTACACACTAGGTCAACACACAAATAAACTCAAACACCAATTCAAAATACAAGTGAACTCAAACACCAATTCAACATACAAATGGTCTTAGTGTAAAGTGTTGACTCATACAAAACCACCTGATAAACTACTTTCACACTCTCTTATAGAGTTTCTATCCTTTCGCTCTCCAAGAACTAAGCAAATATCAGGTTCTCAACTGCAATTCACACACGTAGCTTATGAGTCATTCACTCACCATTGGAGCTAAAACTCCTCACTACTCTAGATTTATATCTTAAAGTAGATTATTTGTAGATTAAGTTAGGACTAAGTATATTTTTAGTCCTTGTACTTACATGCAAAATTGAAATATGTCCTTCTCTCAAAGTTCATATCAAATTCATCTTTATATTTTGGCAATGCATGGAATACGTCCTCCAAAACCAACAACGTTAGCTTTTAGGTGATGTGTTTAATGACTATGTTGACCAAATTAAAAGGTCCGAATACATGAATTTATATATATATATATATATATATATATATATATATATATATATATATATATATATATATATATATATGTATATATATATATAGGGATGTCAACGGGGCAGGTAGGGTACGGGTAGTAGCTCCCCCATATCCTACCCACTGGATAAATATTCGCCTCGCCTATTTTTTTCATATCCGCGGGTATCCACGGGTACCCGCAAATATTTACAAAAATATTTTAAAAAATATATATTTAATCATAACTAGTGTTTAGATCAACAAACACACTCTCTCCAATTGATTTCTGAAAAACAAACAAATAAAAAATCATTAACAATTTATATTGTAGTTTATTTTTGAATGAAATATTAAAGAAATTATTAACTTCATCAATGTCCACCTCTTGCAACATTGTATAAAGTTTCATGTTGTCCAATTTTAATCTAAAAGAGCCTGAAAACATAAGAAGTTCATTAAAAAATTCTAACAATCACTTAATTAAAATATCTAAGTAAAAATGTTAATTTCATTACCTTCCATGTTGGTCTATAACCAGTCTTGGAGACACATCAATGCCTCTACATTATCTTGAAGTAATCTACTTTGATGTGGGATCCGAGCACCATTACTGAATAAAGAATCAAAATATTTTTTACTAATATATATATATATATATATATATATTAGGAGAAAATAATATAAATGAAATAAAATTTTCCATGAGTTAACATTAAACATAAATTAGTTTGTAAAATTTTTCTCATAAATTTTTCTAAATTCTTACATTTAACTTGTACATAAACTAATTATAATTTGTTGAAAATATTGGTTATTGATTTATTTTCTTGGGGATAAGCTAGTCCATAATAAATTTGACACATATATTTCACTTTCACAATTTTCCAACAAAACACATTAAACAAAAAAAAAATGAGGTAGATTTTTTGAGAAATGTACTAGTGGTGACTCCATGATTTAACAAGGAGATTCGAAGACACATGGACAAAAAACAAAGTTGGAACGTTGCTAAGTTGGGAAGCAAGTTAGGGGACCATTGTTTTGAACTTTCGTTCGGGGTCCATTCTTGGAAAATTATATATGTCTTGTTCTCTTCTGTTATTTGTTTCTTCCTATTATTGTCCCATTGAACTTCCTCACTCCATATTTAAAGCCAATGCCACAATTTCAGTGGAAAATAGGTGCAGGGTCCCACTATTCCATGTTAGGTGATCAACTCAAGAATCAAAATCTCTTCATTCTCACATTTTTAAATGCAAAACCTATACCGTTATGAACGCTCCTTTTTGAAAAATTTAAAGTTGCAAAAGCAATAGTTAGCGCTATTAAGGTTTGAATTTGGTGTGGGGTGGCACGTATTCATGCTCTCTTTATAAATAACATGAAGCAACCGTTAGGGCCATAGATTTGACACAACACTATGTAAGTAACTTTGTGCTTCTCAATTATTTTGGGTATATGGTTAGTAAACCACCCTTTCTAGTTAAGCACAAAGTGTACAATTCACGTTTTCTTCTCCATCATTGTTAAAATCACTTTTGTTTCGATATGTGGGGTTTAATGTTTGGTTAACATTCATTTAAAGCCAATGTTAACATTACAAGTTATTTATTAATCAGGCTTATTTAAGTTTCATTTCTATCATAAATTTCATATTTTTAAATTGAGTTTATTGGAGTCCAATGTTAAATCTTCTTCCTTTGGAGTATTTAAATTTTTATACTTTTTAATTTAGTTTTTGTTATTTAGCTTTTTTGTTAATTGATGACTTATATGTTACATTGTTTCACGTCTTGTTTATTTGTTTTCATATTTTAATACATATGATGTTTTTCTGTTAATATTAAAATGGTACTAGTGGAGTTAATATAAAATGATAAGTGATTTTTATTGTTTTAATTGAAAACATGTTGGATGATGAAATTATCATGATTTATGACAATCAAGACATTGTTCTCCTAACTACCATTAATCAAATCAATGTTATCATCTAACAAATTTTCAATGAAAATAATACAAATTGTGTGATAATATCATTTTATATTAATCACATAATCTCATAATTTTTTAACATAAATAGATAAATAAGCAAGATGACGAGATATAATAATATCTATGTCACCCAATTAGAAAAAAAAGAATTGATCGACAAAGAATTTGATAAAGAATTCATTAAAAATACTCAAAATCATCAAACTTAGTTATCTCTATAAATTATTATGGTATTCTTAGTTTAAGTCATCGTACAAACTTTTCATGACGAGAAGATTGGTTGGGAAAACTACTTTGGCAAATGAGCCAATGTCAATTTAGTGATAATATTATAAAATATTATAAAATAAATAAGAACATTTCTTGAAGATGGCAATGGATAATATGGAAATCACAAATTCTCTTTCTCTTCTCTAGTGTCTATAAGTGTGAAGTTCAAGACTACATTTCCTTGCTAATGATACATTTGCTTTTGTGAAACAACTAATAATTACTAATTACTTCATAGTATTCTTAGTATTACACGAAATTGGTTTCTTTCCATAATTTGTTTTCTTAAAAAATTCATATTTTAGACATCAAATTGCTAATACACGCTTAAAGAACAAATTATTCTGCGTTGATAAAACATATTTTGAATTTAAATGAGTTATATGGTCCATATGGAGATGATCGATTCAATCATTAGATGTATTTTTGAATACTCAAATGAGTAGATAAACACAAAGCACACTCAGGATATTCAGAAGTAAAATAATTTATTTGAGTTTGAGAAAAGTGAGAAAAGAAGAAAAATATTACCTAAAAAATAGAGCAAGATGTTGATGTTATGAGGCTCACCCATAGAATTATGATGGGTATTCATTCGTACAAGGGTAAGGGAAATGGTGAATGTGAGGTTCTTATGCAACTCTCATTTAGAGGTGTACAATGCAATGCCATTAATGATGCATATACAAAATATCTCTCTCATCATTTTATCATTTTATTTATACCCCTTTGTCTCTAAAATGAAAAACTACTAAATAAATTATATATTATATACACACACTTTTCAATAGATGTTTTTTTTTTTTAAATAAAGATTTGAGTTGTATTACATATTGAACATTTTCTTTATTACAAGTGTAGTATTAGGTTTTTAACCACTGTATTTATTTTCTGATAATTACCAATTTTTCCATAATTTTGAAGAGTTTAATTTCTCAAAAAATTATAAACCATTAAAATTATGCATTACACATGTAAACATGATTAAAAAAAATTGATTCTGGAAAATATACCTCATCCGTTTAATATTATATTAAATTGCTTACAAGTGATATAATATTATTTTTTTTTAGAAAAAAAAAAGCTAATGCGTTTTTAGAAAGAACATTTACGATAATGATGAACACGTGGGTTGAGAGAATAAGTTAATTAATCTGTTGACTTCGAAATAATCAATGTCCAAATCATAACATACACAACCAAATATCCCACTGTTTCTTTCAAATTTTTATTACTACCTCTCCAAATAGAGTGTGAACAAATAAGACTATTTATAAATTACTTACCTTTAATTTTTTAATTATATATATATATATATATATATATATATATATATATATATATATAATATGAAAGATAAATAGGTTATATGTTATTGATATGTTACTAGATTTGTTTAAATTCAAGAATAGTTTATTTATTGTATTTGTGAAAAACAATACCTTCTTTTAAATATTCTAAAACAATAGTATTATAAAATAAAATTATATTGCCATGATTTTCATTTATTCCCACGTGTTTTCTAAGAGATAGCATCACATTTTTTGCAAAAGTAGAATTATTTCTAACATATATGCAAAAGAATACTAAACTAATCAGATTAGTTATAACTATTACAACGAATAAATCTTATAATTATAGTACATACAACTCATGCTATTATCCCTTCTCTAGGTAAAGCATAGCTATTTATTATGCTCAACATGTTGATTGCACAGAAAAATAATACATTTATTGAAACAACTATTATAAGTCTATTAACTAGTTGACATTTGACCAAAAAGAAGTTACATAATCCTTTTCTTAAATTTTCCTAATACAATGAATACCAACTTCATAGTTTTGATACTTTATTTACATTATTACCCCCAAACTTCTACTAGAAATGGTGGCCAACCACAACCACAAAGCGAAATTTAAAAAAGTAGCATAATTTTTTAATGCGTAAAAAGAAAAAATCAATTTAATTTTTTATTATTTTATATAAAAAAAGTTAGCCCCACAAACCGTTGGCGACAGCTGTATCGCAGCGAGAAAACGAATGGAGACACTCTGTCCAACAAACCGGGCAGGTGCGGCTGCCCGCAACCTCGAACCTGTCGCCAGCAAGAAAGTGTGGGCAGCTGCCCGTCTTTTTTCGCTGCCCGCATCTATATAAGACCACCCAATTCCCCACCATGTTTTTCAACTGCCACTCCATAACCTTCTTTCCCACTTGCAACAAACAAAAGAAGAGAACACAAAAAAGTAACAACTTTGAGCAATGGAGGCACTGAAGATGAAGCTTTTCTTGACTTTGGTTATTGCCATGTTGGTGATGGCAGCAACTAGGGTTTCAGCTGCTGATGCACCTGCCCCAGGTCCTTCATCTGATGCTACAACAACTATTTCCACTGTCTTTTCTTCTCTCTTTGTTCTTGCATTTGCTCTTCTCTTCTGATTCTCCGACAATTGTTACATGTGTGGAGTTGAGGTGGTTGTGTTTCGTGTTTTCTTCTCTCTTTTTTTCCAATCTTCTTCGGTCGTGTTTGGTCACTGTACTCTTCTGTGACTAAGGTTTTTTGTTTTCTTGGGATATGCATGGGTGGGGTGACTTGGAGTGAGGGAGAAGAGAATATCAAATATTTAGATTTTTTTTTTATCATCATTCTTATTCTTATGTAACAAATTCATTGTTCCTCACTGTACTTTTTTATGGGTTGTTGTGACAATGTAATCTTATTGTGATTTGTTTGGTTCCCCTCCTTTGACTTGGAACTGTTTTTTTTTTTTTTTTTTTCTCTGTGGGTAATCATTATTGCTTGTTGAACTGATATTAATTATTACGTGACACATTATTAATTCGATAAGTTAAAATTAAAACAATCGTGGTTATTTTTAAATTAGTTGGTTAATGCCATTATTTATTTTTGCTCAAAGTAATGGAAGAGAATGTGAATCTAAGTTTTTTTGGGAGATAATCTAATTATTGATTAATGCAAAAATTCATGGTTAAACTTAATTTAAACATATATTTGAATTACATCAACCATTTCAAATCATGTTTATCAAAATTAATTGTACTAATGTTTAAGAAAATTTTTACTTTTGAAAAGTGTCGGCAAGTCTATCAAATGAATAGAAAAGGTATTAAGGGAACAAAAGTTCAGTTTTTGTCCTCTTCATCATTCATAGTAGTTTTCCGGGCCTTGCACTTTCAGGATTAGAATTTAGTTTATTTAATAATTTTAAATTTCATTGTATTTTAAATAATTTTGTCCGCATTGAGCACAACGGTCAAAAAAATGTTATTATTTTGAAATAAGATTGAAGGAATACAATTTACAGGTTAATATATAATATCGTTTCAATAGAGACTTATATTATTTAAATTTAATTACGTTTTGTATTTTTGATAAATTTAAAATTTTTAATTGAATTTTATTAAATTTTTGTAATTTATTGAATTTTTAGAATTTAATTTTTTTTTAATTGAGTATTTATTGTTAATATTTTTTATTTAAATATCATGATACATTATCATAAATTATCATAATAACAAATTCTATCTCAAGAATTTATTGTTGTATATACTTAAAATTAATCCTGAAGCTAATAAAAGTTATAAATTTATAAAATTATAAAATTATAAAATTAAAAAAAAAATATTACGAAAAAAAAGATTATAAAATTATGAAATATAAAATATGAATATAAATTTTATGATTTTAAAAATTTATAATTTTTTAAATTTATAGTTTAATAATTTAATATTTTATAATTTTGTAATTTTATGATTTATAGTCATATCATTTTATAATTTTATACTTTATAAAATTATAAAGTTATAAATTTTTTAAATATTTTATAAAAATTATATTTTTACATAAAGTACAAAAATCATATTTAACATTTCACTGTATTAACAAAAACACTAAATTATTTATAATAATAATTGAACTGTATTGAAAAACAGTTCAATTTTAAAAAGTTAAACTCCTAACAAGTTTGTCATTGATGTGAAAGAAAAAACCAAGACAAAGTACCAAGTTATATTAGAATTAGCATCAAATGTTAAGGTCATGGGTATTGGTGGCAAAACGAGTTGGGTTCAATAGATCAGTTCGTCAGCCCATGTTAAAAGGAATGTGTTGGGTTGAAATTTTAACTCGTCAGTCTGTTCTAGTCCATTTTATCCAATTCGTCAATTTGACGAGCCAAAGTACATGCTAGTCCGTCCTGGTCCGTTGGTCCGTTTCAAAAAAATAAAATAAAATAAAAATAATTAAAAAGATTAATTTTTTATATTATATATTTTAAATGTATAAATATATAATAGTATTATAATTTAAATCATTAACACCTACAAATTAAGTTTGAATTATTAGTTATAATTGAATAATTTAATATGAAAATTTAATAACTATTTTAAGTTATCTAATTAAAAACATTAACTAATAAATTAAAAGTTTAAAATATATTTTATTTGATTAAATATGACTTTAATAATAATTTATATGTATATATAAACAAATTTAAAAAATAAAAAAATTTAAAAAATTTGAAAACAAATTAAGAAAACTTAAAAAAAAAAAAAACTAGACGGGGCAGCCCGTTACGGCCCGTTAGCCCATTTTATACTGAACAGATTGTGATTATTGACCCATTTTTGTTTGATGGGCCAGTCCGGCCCAACTCGTTTTTGACGGGCCATATACGGACATGGCCAAAACGGGCTGGACTGACCCGTTTTACCACCCATAGTCATGAGTTTTGTGTTTTACATTTTGCTTTTTCGTTCAAAAGTCTTTCTTTTTCTTTTTTTTTTGTTTTAACTTTTTTTATTTTTTTATTTTCTTTACTCTCTTTCCACAATAAATATAAATATTTATATATAATTTATTAAAAGAAATTATAAATTCATGTAGATCGAATTTTATTTTAAATGAATTTTATTACCTAATTTTATGTTTATGTTATAATTTTAAAAATTTGATTTAGCAGTTAAGTTTTGTGACAAATAACTAACATTTTTATAATTTTTTATTTCTATTAAAGTTTTCCATAACTTAAAAAGTAATTAAAATATTGAAATTAATATAATAAATATAAATATTTCTGTTAGCATATTTTATTTTAATATCTTATGTAATGTTATTTTTTCAATTTTTTTAAGGAGAATTTGTTTAAAAAAAAATTAAGTTTAATATTGTTTTTACATTTATATTCAGAAATGATATTTTCTTTAAAATATTTTAAAACGTTCTAGAAATCTTATGAAGTTTTAAAATATATTTTGGGAAGCATTGGACCAATAATATTTTGCTAAGATAAGTGTAGCTACGATAAGTTAAATTAGTTTAAAATTTATGAAGTGTTTTAATTCAAAATTGAATGTCATTGTTTTTGAAGTGTTTGGTATAATGTGAATTGAATCATTGAATAAATAATTTGCTTTGTATGGTAAATATAAATTAATCTCCAAATTTTGTTGCTCAATGTCAATATATTTATAAAAATACATTTTAATCTTAATTATGCAGAACACATAATTATTTCATTTTTACGTGTTCAACAACTAAATTAGAGTAGAGTTTAAACTTATATTTCAAGATATATTTTTAATAGAGACACCTTTATTATCTACTCTGTTTTATGCCTTTTTTATTTAGTTTAAGAGAAACTTATATTATGAATAAAGTGGGTAATACTATCTTTTCTGGTATTTTAATTGAAATGCAATATTTAGTTAAATAATTCAGTTAAATAATTCAAAAACAGTTTACAACTATTTTTATTCATAAATTTTGCATATCAGTTTAAAATAGTCCAGTTTAGTTCAAAAATAGTATAGTTTTAAAAAATGGTCAGTTCATATCAGTTCAGTTTGTTGGAACCATTTTTCAGTCTAGTTCAAACAAACTAATTTTCAGTTCACTATAATTTTTAATAGCAATGTAGTTTAGTAAATTATTTTCCATTCTACATCTAACTATATAAGTAAAATTAATCAATATAATAAAAATAAATTTAACTAATATCATTGACTCAGCTATTATGATTCATTTGCTAAAATTAAATCAAGACTTCTAAATTAAGAACAAATACTAAATGTATATCTTTAATGGAGATTAACGAATAATAGTATGGAGTATATAATTACCGACTTGTTAATAGGACGAGTACGAGTATCATGATATCCAATTTGTGGATGGTCATTACCCTCTAATAATTATTAATAGATTTTATTTGAGTATTTTTTTATATTCAAGTGACCAAAATAAAATTATTAGTCAAAGAATTATTAATCATGAAATAATCATTTAAAATGTGACTTCATATATTTTTATGCTTTTTATTTAGACATAAGAAATAGGAATTATTTTACAAGAGATTCATTTTTTAAAAATTATATTTTGCTACAATTTATTTAAATTTATTTTTTAATAAGACCAAAATTATAAGTATTAATATATTAATTAGTAATATGATTTAACTTTTCTTAAAAATTATTTTTTTCATCATAATTTATATTTTAAAGATTTCTTTTGAAATAGTTTTATCTAAAATTTTTAAAAAATAAAAATAATATATGTGAATATCCCTGAATATCGAATGAAAAATGAAATGATTTTTTTTAGAGAAAATAGATACTAAATAAACAATATTTATACTCCAATAGATCTAATGATGACATCCTCAAAGAATTAATGGATTGAAAATCGTTTTTTAACAAAGTTGACAAAGTTACTAGATAGTGTAATTTTTTACTTTTTTTTTATAGAAGTTACAAAGTTAAAGTATAAAGTTTTAGTTTTTTTTTTACCAAAATGGTGTTTTGTCAAAATTTGTCAAAGTATCATTTTTTTTGACATCCCATTTAATAAAGAATTCTAATAAATAAAACATCACATATTATAATAAAATAGAGCATGCGATATAAAGTATATGAGGATTTACAATATAGTTATCTCAAAATATACTAGAAAAAGAATACCAAAGGCACAAAACAATGCCTTAAACATATCTTAAAATGTAAAACCGTTTATCAAAAGATTTGCCCAACCGAGCCAGAAATTACATAAGATCAGTTTGTTCCAAAGGTGCTAAAAAAAGAAATAACTAAAACCAACTATAAACAACATCATCTCCACCATCTGGACGATCACCATGAGTCTCCCCATCTGTTCACACCAACATTGGTGATCATCGTGAAAAGAAAAACACCAGAAGAAAACACAACACAAACAAGAAAAGGGTAAGCTAGAGAAAAATAATTTTTGACATATAAATAAGCAAGTAAATTATTAAACACAAGTAACATGTGATAGCAAACCATGACAAAACCATTGCCAATGAGTTTCACCCTATCACATACAAGGTTAGTCCATGATCATCTACAATCATTATCTTGCCAGAGACTAGGACCTCCTACTACTCTCTCCACATGAACAATCTACTATATGTGAGTCTAATTGATTCTTTAGAGTGTCAGGATGTAACCTTACTTAATTCTTAAGTCACTACACACACTACTTTATCATCAAAAGTGATTTCTCCATGAAATTCCAACATATAATCCACATGTTATCTCAAAGCATTATCATCTCATGCCAAACATGAAATACAGTCCCAAGTACTACATCATATATCATAACATTAAGGAATAAAACAACCAATCATAAAAGAGAGCAAGTAATGAAACCTGTCCCTGCACCAGTTTCGCTTAAGCTAAAAGACTTCACTTAAGCGACAAAAGTTCTCTCGCTTAAGCTAGTCATTCTCGCCAGCTCGCATAGTGGGCACTGTGAGGTTCTGCGGGTTCTCGCTTAAGCGAGACCTTCTCGCCTAAGTGAGATTTCTCGTTGCTCAAAACTGAAGCTTCTCGTCTGAGTAACAACTCGAGCAGAAGTCTAGGTGAGTTTTCTGCTATTCTTTCTTAGGTGAGGGTTGCTCATTTGAGCGAGAGCAATAGGTTTCTCACTTGCTCACACATGCAAACCTAGAAATCCATATCAAACCACAGACAATTCATTCTCATATAAACACAAACATCATCCAAGCATTTTAAACAAGAATCAAAACCAAAAACAAGCAAAATACGTCAAAAATGTTAAAATAGACTGAATCCTCACCTCGAAACTGCTACTTCTCTTGATTAGGAGAGAGCCCTTGGTGGAGAGGAATACCACAACCCTAAAACAGACTAAGAAGGTGAAAAACATGATCACATGGATGAAAATAAGGCTTCAATGAAGATCCCAAGATTGAACCAAAGACAACCAAATTGGAAAAAGGAGAAAGAAATAGATATTTGGGACTCACTTACATGAAGGGAACGAAAGTTCTGCTTGTTTCGACAAGAACTCCACTATAATCTCAATCTTAGCCTATGTTTGAATGAGTGGAAGCAACTGAGTTAAAGAGGTAAAAAACAGAAGCTGTGAAGAATAAAGAAAGTTGGAAGAAGACAACTAAAGTGGAAAAGGATTTATGAAAATGAGAAAACAAGTGGCTGGCTTGGACGCTTTAATAAAATGGGGCTAAAACTTTAAAATAGAAAGAGTCCTTTATAATTTTCCTTCATGAATATAACTATGATATTATATTTGTCAATTTTAACAGGTTATCACCCCAACTTCTCTGCATACAAAAACACGAGAGCCATAATGTTCCTCACAAAACCAAAATCAGTAAGACAAAATGACATTATTAGGAATAATCAACCAATCTTGGATCTGCACTAAAGGAGTCAATAGAAACACTAATTCGTATGCATCATCATATTGAAACATTCTCAAACATTTCCTCAATATTGGGACTTGGCCACCTCATAAAACATAAGAACAAATCAGGGTTATGATTCCGAATAATGTATCATGTGTCTTATACATGAAACAATGAATCACTTGTGTTGTATACAAAGAACAAATCAGGCTTTGTGACTGTGAACAAGTTCATACGTACATGCCAGGTTCACGATTTAAGAAAGAAACTCTTTAATCTTGAAACCCATTCATAATCCTCAATCATTATAGGTTGGAAAAGAAAACCAACAAATCAAGGAAAAAAAGTGAATGAGAAAATAGAAAAACAAGTGAAGAATATAAAACACGTGAAAGTATTGAGGAAGCAATTTAAGAAAGATAAAGATTCTCTCATACAATGTTCCAAACTAAATTATTTTGTTTATCCATATGTTTTGAATGTTGAATTATTGGAATCCTTGGCCATCCCACACGTCATGAAGCACATGACAAAAACCCTTCAACATGGGTTGAATTAGTTGCTGTGGTTCCCTCCTTTCATTTCCAAACGTAGCAATCACATTATTTAGTTTCTCTTATTCGTGTAAACCACACCACATCACACAAAATAAACACTGCCTCTTTTTGTGCTCCTTCCGACTCTCATTTTTCAATCTGTCACTTTCTCTCTTTGCACCCTCATAATCATAACATAAATATCTTAACTGGAGAAACCTCATCCTTTTGGTCATTTCACACTTTAAGGTAGCCATAAGAAACACGAATAACCAACTTTATTAGATATTATTATTCTATTAAAATAAGTTTCTACAAATATTTTAAAATTTTTAAAAACTAATTATTCTATTAAAAAAGTACTTTTTTCTTATAGACTATGAGGGTATAGAGAACTAAGAAGTAGTTCAAACTCTCAAAGATCATCCAAGAACTCTGCATAATAAATTTGGAAACCTGCATAAACTAAATGCTTTTCCCTCGGAACATAAAATGAAAAGATGTGCATGTAAATGCATCACTGTTTTGATTCAAATATTCAGAAACATTGAATTTGTCCAAAAGTGTCTGTCATCACAAAATAGAGGAGGGATTGTTTGTAAGAGTAAAAACCCCTGCATGTTTATGAATGTGTCAAAGAATAGGTTTCTGAGAAAACACAAAGGGCTTGATATCATGATTACGAAAGCTACAACCTTCATCATGATGCCAGATGAAGAATAGAAACTCAAATGAAGAAGATAAGCTCAGAAGGTCAGGAACAATAGCTTAGAAAGTTGGTCCCTCAACCAGAATTTTGGCACATCACTGGTTTATTGAACCCTGAAGATCTCTGACAGGAGCCTTTAAACAAACATTTTGGAGTCATGACACACCTCAAAATGGAGGAACCAAAGTATCTACACAAGAAGAATCATTTGAAGCTCTAAGATTTACTTTCTGAATGAATTTGAGACCATCTCATCATCCAAAGAAGTTTGTTTGGAGTTAAAAAGAACATGTGAATGAAAATACGATTTTTATCAAGCAACACATGTGACAATTAGAAAGAATAATCATAACGTTTCTTGAATCCTTGGTCAAAAGGAACCTTGAAAAGTTAATAGGATTTCATAATTGAACAATTTTTTGGTTTCTGGCGGAAGAAATGAAGTCCTCAAAGGGCTTTCATATCAGTGTTTCAGCAACAATTAGAAGGAGGAACACCAAATCCTCAAAAAGTGTAAGTTTTGTGAGTAAACAATACTAGAAATAACTTTACAACTGAAAACTCAAAATTCAAATTTTAAATCCAAGTCACCTTCAATCCTCAAGAAAAATTCTTTGCCTATGCAATTACACGCTAAAATGAAGTTACTCATTGTGAGATTGAAGAATTTGATCTCAAGAGTTCATTTTCCTCGGCTACTTTTGTTTTCTAACCTTATACATCTTTGTCCTTGTTATCCTAGTATTCGTATTTGAATCCCTCTTAGGGGGTGTCCCCAAAATAAGAACAAAATCTGTTAAATTAGTTTTCTTATACGGTTTTATGCGTATCATTTTTAATTTCTTTTAGTTTCTACGCTATTTTTTGTTTTTCTTAAATTTCTCTCTCATGAATTAAAAATGTTAAGAAAAATTATATACGTAGAAACTAAAAAAGATATTTTTCAAATATATTAACTAAAAGAAACGTAAATTAATAATTAAACTAAAAGATATTCAATTTCTTATAACTAGCATCCCAAATGCTAACTATTAATTAAATACTTAATTTTGCTAACAAAATACTTATTGTCAAAACATAAAACAAACTTCACAAACTTTATATAACATCTCTCATAATATATTCTTTCTTTGTAATTTCTTCAATTTCCAACATTATTTACTCAAATGGTGTTATAATAAAACAATAACTATATATAATATTTAATTATATTTTTAATATATATGAAACTCAATCATAACAACCAAACTATAAAACAAAATATATTAAAGATAAATTAACATAACAAAAACAAGAATATGAGATATACAATGTGGAGTTTATATATTTATAAACCCATTCATTGTTTTAACAAAAAATTGTAGTCACATAAACATTTTCAAATACATTTATTACTTTAGTGAGATTACCAAAGAATCATAAGACATGAAAACTTTCTAATGATTAGTATTGATTAAGTTTACATGAGATTAATACTTGACTTATAATCAAAGCTTATTTAAAATCAATGGTAACTCATATGGTGTGAAACCTTAATCTACACAACTTATGTTGATAGAGGATTATCCCAAGATTCAATAGAAGAAGAACTTAAAGATGAACCTTTACAATTTAAAGGACCTATGACAAGGATAAGGAGAAAGAGATAGGAAGATCAAATATATTCAAGACTCTTGATGCTATATACAATTGGAAATTCAAAGGATATGAAGATCATGGATTGGAGCACATTTGAAGGATAATTTTTAGAAAAATTAGTTTATGTTTTTAGACATTGAGTTTTCTTTTAGAAATTAGTTATGTTCTATGTTTTTGGACTTTGGGACTTTCCTTTATAAATTAGTTTATGTTTTTATGTTTTTGGGCTTGGGCCTTTTTGTAGGGTTCTCAGATTTTCTTAAACTTATGTACCTATATATAGAGGTACCAAAACCTAATGTAGATACTTTGAGTCATATATTGAATTTGATTTAATTAAAGAAAGGATTCTTTTTCTTCTTGGCTTAAACATCTGGTTCTTACCAAAGATTAATATCTTTGTGACGAATCTTCACTTGACTTATCAATCTGCTAGATTGTGGCGTCATCCATCTCTGTCTTATTCTACATTCTTCTCTAATTTATTTGTGTCATGTCTCTTGAGGATTCACATTTAGAAACTATCGTACTCTTTCATGGATAGGATCGTATCATATGTTATTAGTGAAACTTAAGTATCTCATTTTTATAATGGTTTCATAACTGGATATCATAAAAGTATGTCAGATTACCGCATAGGTAAACTATTTATACACTACCATCTATGTTAGACCCACAAAACCTAATAGATCCGGACGATCTTATAAAAATAGTCTAGTCCATACAACCTTGCTCAATCTTGATAAGATGATCCTCTTTTTTTTATCATAACAATAACAATAAGTTTTGATTACCTAAACAAATCATTATACAACCATTTGCTCACTAAAATGTCAAACATTAGACCACATGCATTTCAACCAGCCTCAGACAATTGTTTCATAAGAAGCTTCATGAATTGAAGTCTCAAATTTAACTTGAATTTATTATACCATATAGTGTGAACAAAAGTTAACTCATGAATCCCAATGAAGATGTTGACGCAAAAGACCAATTTTTTTTCTTTCTAAAATTGTATGCTAAAATTATTTTTTTCAATACAAAAAAAAGGATGTGGAGAATAAAATGTACTTTATGACTAACAATTTGGATACCACAAATTATGTTGTCGACTAACAGACTACCAACCCTTGTTAAAGTTCTAGCATAAGAAAAAAAAATATATGAACATAATCTTCAATGGCCTTATTCAAAACATTTATAAATATAAATTTCACCATGTAGAAACAACTAAAGATCTTATGTAGACTCACAATGTGTTACACATAGGGGTGTCAAAATGGGCCAGCCCGGCCCGTTTTGGCCCGGCCCGTTTTTGGTCCGTATTAAACGGGCCGGGCCAGGCTGGCCCGACATGGTAAAACGGGTTGCGTTTCTGAGCCCGGCTGGCGGGCCAGCCCGCTAGTTTTTTCTCATTTGTATAATTTGTGGCCCAATCAGATTTTAATTTTTTTCATTTCAAATTTAGTTGACTGAATAATGTCCCAAACAAGAAAATTATCACAACACAAACAGCCTTGCAATGGAACCAGAACGCTACGAAGTTGAAATGGAACCAGAACGCCGTGGGTGGAGGAGAAGTGAGCGCAGAGAAGAGTCGAGAAGAAGAGACGTAATCGCAGAGTGTGTGAGGTGTCTCGGCGCAGAGTGTGTGTGAGGGAGGGATACTGAAAAAATATGCACGTGCTGTTTTTTTTATTAAGTGATACGGCCCGCGGGCCGGCCCGTTTTGGCCCGCGGGTTGGCCCGACGGGCCAGCGGGCTTGACGGGTCGGGCTGTCTCGGGTTGACGGGCTGAATTTCTGGACCCGGCCCATGTATTTACTGACCGGCTAGCGGGCCGACCCGTCGGGCCTGGCCCATTTTACCATCCCTAGTTACACATGTGGTATTGCTTCTCAATTTTTTAAGTGCTAGGTTAGTAGAACATCTGATCGATAAAAAACCAAGAGTGTACTATACTTGTAAATCCTTCACATTTTTTTAAGTTCTCTTTAGAAGGAGTGTTCATATTTCATATCCTTTCTTGGAGAGTTTTCCATGTATCTTTAAAGAACTTTTTTTTTTTAGACAATAAAGTACTTGAGAAAGCCAAAAGTGATTTAAGGAAAAAAAATCATTGCCTTCTTTATCTCAATGAGAGATGAGTTTAGAAATGAATTTGCCTATCAATAACTTTTAACTATGGTAGAACATTTTAAGAGTTTCATAAAGGAGAACTAGAAATAACTCAAATTGGAGTGGATCAATATATATAATAAAGAAAGCCTTATTCTTGAAGTTCCTTTTCTCTTTCTCCATTAGATTCTTTTTTTCAATCATATTTACATCACATTGCATGTTTCCATGTATCTATAAACAATTTCTTTCTTTGTTGTAGTCAACAATGATAGTAATAAAATACTTAAGAAAATCCAAAGTGGCTTAGTGAAAATATTACTTATGTATTTTTTATTTGAAGGGAAGATGAAAGGAATAGCTAAGAGCGACTTTGTGTACTCGTGTAAGTCAAAAGTGACAACGAAAAATACATGTGTAATCTTTTGATTATAGTAAAACCCTTTAAGAGTTTCTTATGGAGAGTTGGAAGTAACTCAATTACATCAAATGGTATAAAAAAAGCAAGTTTCACGCCCTTTTTTATTACACGCTTATCTATGTCATATTATAATTTTACAAATTTTATGAAAACATCTCGAACTTTGTTTTTTCGAATAATAAACAATTTCATTAGATTGACTACTCATAACTTATTTCGAATAATAAACAATTTCATTTGAAGTTATATTCAACTTTTATCAATCACTAACTTGTCCTTTTTCAATATTAATCAATTTAGTCTAAATATATCATAATTAAAATTATTTCATGTACCTGCCAAGGATCCGACGTTGGAAGGACGAGGGGAATAGGATGGTTAGCATCGTTTAAAAGTCGACCAAATACTGAAGTTGTCTAGGTAAGAAGATTAATATTGTATCAAAGTTGATCAAATGTTGAAGGTGCACCAGGAAGGGGATTGACGTCGTCTTAAAGTCGATTAGTATATGGGAAGATTGGGGTTGCCATGGAGCCGACATGAGGCTAAAGGGGTATTAGTTTCTTGTAATATTGACTTAATATCTCAGGTGCGTGGGAAGGAAGAAGGTGAGGAGCAACTGCTGTCTCCGTATAACCGAGGTTATTACAGTAGGATAGATGTTGGTGATGTATCGTGTGTCGTCTGTGGACCGACTTATCAGTATTAATTTGTATTTGGATGAACAAAAGCACGGAGAAATAGAATTTTTTATTATGATAGGTGATTATGAGATGTATAATGTCAAGTATTATTTAAGAAAATATTCTAGTTATTATTTAGGAGGACATTTTGGATTATTTTTAATGTTGTTATCATGCATTAACTGATTATGTATATTTATTAAATATTTGTAACTGATTTACGATTTACTCTATTATAAATAAGAATGTTACTCCCATGGTCAAGGAACAAATTTTTTTGACCTAACCACATCCTAAACTAAGGTTAAAGATATTTCCTTCTTTTTGTTTTTGGTTAAAAATTATTCGGCACTTTTCTTGACCAGAACATTTCATTCAATATTTATTATTATGTTTTTACATCAAAGTTATAGTGAAGTCATATAACAATTCATTACTTAAACACATATCAACATTACTTAAGTAAGATATCCTTGCTTAAACAACATTCTTCTAGAAGAAGAGAACTAATTATTAATTAGTCCTCTTTGAGTGAATATACTCTAGAGGGAGAATTAATTTGTCTCTTCCTCACTTAAACTATTGATTATCACTTGAGCATTGAACAATATGGCTTAAGTGATGTTTGAACACTTGAATAAAGAACTTTTAGCACACAATTAAATGTTCATCACTTCAATATCAATTGAACAACCAACTCATTTTTGAGTGATATATGCATATATCAATAAACTATAAACAAGTTTTGTACCAAAAATCACTATTTCAATTCAAAATATTTTTTTTATCATTTTGATTCAAAAGTAAACTTGTTTTAGTATAATTTGATTTTGATTCTAAAAATTCTTAAAACATGGAGAACTAGCTTCATATCATTAAGACCATTTATGATCTGTACATCTTCATCTATTTGAATTTCTACAAATCTTATGATGGTTAACATTTAATCTACAAAAAAGGTTCATCAACTCCATATAAGATCAATCATTCAATCGAAACCAAACAATCTAACTACAATTCATATGAATTCACTTTATATTTACCCAAAATTTTGGTTAGCAGTAAATTAAATTCTCTCTTAGAAAATCTAAACTAGGGTCAATACTCACCAATTCCCATTACAATTTAAAAATAAATGAAACTTAATAACTCAAGTTATTCCTTTACTTGAAGTAGCCTTGATTCCCAAATCCAAACCCTATAAAAAAGGACGAATTATGGATACTGAAAAACCTTTTAAATAGGTCTTAGAAAGTTAAACCTAACAAGCAAAAGTATCATAAAAAAACTCATGTCACAAAAATACTTCTCTCAACATATTTGTATGCATTCCAAAAAATGGGAGTTCTCTTCAAATTCCACATACAAAGAGAACAGAGTAGAAAAGGTTAAAATTTGAAGACAAATAAAAAACTTAATCGAAGTTTTCATGAAAACTCTCACATAGATAATAAAGAAAAATCAGATGATTTAATTTTAAAGAGATAATAGTTTTTAAAGAAATAAAAAAAATATTTAAGTTTGTATAATAACCATAAAACTTTTTAACCTCAAATATTATTACTATTTTTCTTTACTTTTAAAACCTTCTCGTCTTAAACTTTTAAAAATTCATTCTTACATCATAGTTATGTTTTTTTTTCCCCTAAGCTAGTGGGGTGGTTGAATTAATGTGAGAGTATTTTATATTGTCATGTGCTATAAGTTGGAATCACTATTATAGAAAATAAAGTACCTTGGAGTTGCTATAATTAAGGGTGAGCATAAGCTGAAGTTCGACTCATATTCAAACAATATAATAGGAGGAAAATGGAGTTTTGGGTGGATTTGGAAGAGTTTTTAAATTTAATCTGGGATTAAAAATAGTTTATCACAATCTATTTGGATATATTCGATTTTGAATTTTTTAAGTGTACCCAAAACGTTGAGATAAAAGCCCTGATTGGTAAATGTGTTTTGAGATGAAATTAAAAAAATAAAACAATTGTAAACGATAATATTTAAAGAGATGTTGTTGATCCTTAACTTCTACAAAAATTGGAATTAGTCAATCTTCAAAATTTTATCCGAATTTAGTTCTTCAACTTTAGAAATTCATGAATTTAGTCTTTTTAACTAATTTTTGTTAAGTTGATTTAACATTTCAAACACGTTTTTCAGCTAACATTGAAATAAAAATGTGTCAAACAGTATAAACAACTCAAATGTTATCATGAAACACGTTTGAAACGTCAAATCAACTTAACAAAATTTGATTAAAATGACTAAATACATATATTTCTATAGTTAGAGGACTAAATTGGACAAAATTTTTAAAATGAAATTAATTTCAATTTTGACTGAAACATAATAAATAAAAACATATTTAATCCCTATTTAAATACATACACTCACACATCATCCATAATATATTCAAGTAAAATTTTATTTTTTACAAATATAAAAATTTATTTTGTTCTATGACTATTTTACTTTGTCGATGTTAAATAGTCATGAAATGATATTAAATAATTTGTTTTCTTTTAAAAATGAATTTTCATTTTAAGCATGGAAAAAGTTAATTTGACATTACTATTCACAAATAACTATCAACACCAAATTTTCTTAATAAAATATTATTATTTAAATAAAATATTAATTTATGCGAATGAAATCGGTATCAAATTATCACCGACCATTTAAAACTTTTGTTAGTCAAATTTAAAGAGTGAATTATTTGGATAAAAGTAAGTAATAAGATAAATGAATGAATTGCCACAAAAAGGAGTTGAACACGAAAAGCAAATAGAAGAAATGAATGGATATATTTATTTTTAAAGTTTAAAGATAAAAATATATCAAAATCTTAACAAATTTTAATTTTTGTTCAAATTTTTTGAACTAGAAATATATTTACCAATTTTTTTACATCCATTTTCATTCAATATGCATTGGAATTGAAACTTTGAGCAACTTGGAATAATTTTCTTGGGAGCAAGCGTGCGACCACCATTGTCTCTGCTATTTGGGAAGTCTTCAACTACCTCCACTATACTTTTTTGTTGCTTTTGAAGCATTATCATCCTCTATTTCAACTTTTGTAGAATTTTTTTTTTCATTTTTTTAGTTTAATTGTGTACATACTCACTTCGAGTATTCATAGTCGTTTTTTCATAAAATTCTAATTACAAATTCAAAGTTTTTCAAGACCAATAAGAGAAATTGTTATGGTGTTCAAAATAGATCAATCCTTTTCAAAGTTGATTCAATTATTGATTGAAAATTAATAAATCTTAAGTTCTTTCACAAATTCAAATTAATAAAGCATTAATTAATTCTAAAAAATCATGTAAAAAGTTAAGAATTTTGTATAAATTTTAATATCTTATTTTTAGCGAAATCTTGAATGTAACTCAAAAGAAAGCAAATTAAATAAAGTATGAATCTTTTATTAAGAATATAATAGAATTAAATTAAGCAAATACTTAACTTTTAGATAAAAACATAAATTTCAAGAAATTAAGAAATGGTATAAAGAAAGAATCTAAATTATTATTGCATCAGAACTTTAAAAATCATTATGAATTATACTAGAGATCAGTCCATATTCAATATTCAATGTTGGATGAAAAAAAAAACACTAAAATTGTAAAGGAAGAAGAAGGAAATGGAAAAGAGAAAAGGAGATAAAGCAAATATTTTTTCAAATATTAAAATTGTGAAAAGAACAATGAGAGAGTTGTTTCTGAAAGAGAAATTACCCCTATTTACATGAATCCATAATTGATCAAATGAAAAATGATTCTTGGGCTTGATCAACTAGTATCAAACCCAAACCCAATAGTACAAATCTGAAAAAAAAAAAAAGAGAGTTGTATGTGAGTTAAATTTTGTAGTACAAATTCAATTTTTAAATATTCCTGATTCTACCATGAAAATAGTATCGTGTAATATATCAAATTAAAATCTTAGATCTTAGCTTTAAATGTCGTTGGAATCACCAAAAGCTTCCACCTACAACTCCAGGTATACAAAAACAAGATGAATAAGTCAATATGCTTAAAATCTAAAATTAAATCATTATTACAATTAAAATCTGAATAATCCAATTAGGTTAATATAATGGATTTCATCATGAATACTGTAAAATAAACCTAAGGTTAAAGATGCTAAATGTAAATAAAAATATGCTAAAATATAAATTGCATTGATTAAAGAACAAAATTAATTAAGGTACAAATATATATTTTAACTAATATATTCAATTTCTGATTTTTACACATTAATTAAGAACAATAGTTTTTTTTATTAAGAAAAATAGTAAACATATTTTTTATATTTATTTTACTATGATAGTTTTATTGTTGGATCTCTAAAAGTCTCGATGCCTTCTCAATTCCTTCTTACTATTGTTCGCGACTCAAGCAACAAGAGAAATTGCTTTGAATTATAAAGAAATTAATTCTACTAATTAATTATAAAGAAATTTGATTTTACTTATGGAACAATGGTTGAATGTTATTAATATCAAAATCGTGCATTGGATTAATTTAAATTAAGTAAATATTATGACAAATATAATTAGCATAAATTTTGTGATGATAAAATTGATATATATATATATATATATATATATATATATATATATATATATATATATATATTTCAATGAAGATGAATAAAAGATAAACATTATGATCTACAGACATTTTTAGAGATGTTTAAGTTCGTGTAAGTATGAACTTCATAGATGTGGGGAACTAAATATAAATATGTGTATATGTAATTTTTGCATATAATTTTATAAGTTCAACGTTAGTCTGTATTGTATCAAGCAATCTATATTTAAAGTTGGAATATTACAGATTTAATTCATAAATTATAAATATTAAAAGGGCATATAATAAAAACAAGAAGAAGGAGGTTTGTTGTACCCACGTCTTAAAAGACACAGCTGATAAGCATTAACAATGGTGATTGAGTTTCATGAAAGAAAAGAAATGTTTTCTAATGACTTCACTTTAATTCCCAAAAGTTTATAATTGCTGTCACTCATAGTTCTGCCCACTTATGCCAAGATTTGTGCCAACATGCCTAAAGTTTCTATACTTATTCTCACCCTGTCCCACTATTGAAAACTTCTTTTCAACCAATTCTTCCCCTACTTGAGCCACCTTCCAAATCAAACAGATATAATAATCATAATATTAATATAATCTGTAGCTTAATGTACAAGACAAGACAGATACCTAGTTATTTTATTTACACAGAAAAAAAGAAAAGAAAAGAGAAGCTATAGGATAGATCTTGAACAGAAGATTTTGGCAATATCTTCCATGTCGTTGACTCATTGTAGTATCTCAAATTTCCTTAATCAATGCCTAAATCAAAGAGCATCATAAAAACCACCACAAGTTATGCGAGCTTTGCACAGAGGAACACCACTCATGGCTGATAATGCTGCTTCATTCAACTTGGTTGCATGCTCAACCATCTGCTTAATCCTCTGCAATCACAATTAAGGGTCATTTCAACACTTCAATATTCAAATATCTAAGACACTTCTCAACAACTGTAAAACTGCATAATTTTGCAAAAGTAAACAAAGACATAGTCCTCAAAATGTCACAAAAAGAATGACTCTTGCATCACAATCCTACACTAAAATATGCATCAGAACTGTAGCTATTTTGTTTTCATTTGGAAATGTTAAACCAACAAAAAAATGGACATTTGCTGACCTTGTCATCAGTGTAGATCTGGAACCGAATCTTCTGATCCTGGTGGAACTTGTTCCTTTGGTTGCTGCCAAAGATCAGAACACAGATTGTGGCAGCAGCAACCCCAAATGAACAGATAGCTCCAACACCATTCAAGCTCCACTTCCAAAAGTTAAAACCATCACCACAGTCCTCCACTTCTTTGCTAGACTCCATAACAGTCAAATCTCTATCAATCTTCATTCTGGGGGAGACCATCATCTCCTGTGCCTCCCTACCTATCTCCTCAAATTTCAAACCACCCATCTCAGGTTTAAGGAACAATCCCATACCAAGGGACTTTGGGGATTCAATTTCCCTGATCTTGGACAAAAGATGTGGCACAGTGTCTTGATCAGCTTCCACAACCACTCCTTTGATTTTCTCAGTGGCAGCAATAGGTGATGATGGCACAAGAGTGACCTCAACATGTTCCTTTGCGGTTTCTTCCACTAATCCTTCATCTGGGGCCTCCCCAATTCTTGATTCCAATCGAATTGGAATATGGACGGACTCTTTGGGAACCATCGGATGAAAATTCCTTGAATCCTCAGAGGTTTTCTTGAATTTTGGCGAGGTGCAGAAGTAATAGTCATCCACATCAAAAACACTTTTTGAATCCAAGTTTCTTTTCCCCAAAAACACCTGTTTCTCAACACAATCTTCATTGACATCAAAAAGACTGTCATCAGAAAGAACTACCCAGTCATTGGTGTCCATCTTCGCACCAGATCAAGGAGTATTCAAAGGGAAAGTTGGAATATATAAGAAAAAGAAAGAAGGGAAAACAAAATGGGATTTTGAGAATTGGGTGTTGATTTGTTGAATCAAAGAAGGTGGCTTTTGTGGAGTTTTGTGTGGAATTTCATCATCAGAAGCACACAAGAGTAAGCGCCACCATTAGAGTGTCTTGTTGCTCTTGAAAATATAAAGGGTGAGCTCACAAGCCATTTACACTTGAATTGAGTGTGTGTTTATCCATCTTGAAAATGACAATTTGGGGAATGGTGCAGTGGCCCCACCAAGCAGATTAGCCACTACGCTAGGAATTAGGATTCTTCTCCTTGTTTCTTTCTTTTCAGTTTTTATATTGGTAAGTAGAATTATTAAATGGTTAATTATGTTTGTTAAGCTGTTAACTTTAGATAAAGGAGAATTCGGAACGGTAAGGGCACAAAATTATGAGTAATGACCAAGTCTTATCAGCAAAATGAGAGGGTATTTTTTGTTACAAGATATTAAGAGGTTATTAAGTAAACCTATTGTAGATTCTTGCTTTAAAACCTTTAAATTATAATTATCTTAATATTAGTGGTTTGTTATGGTGATTTATGCAGCAAAGAGGTGGTTTTTTTTTTCTTATCTCATTCTTAAAGAAAATAAGAGATTCTTTGTTTCTCTTCAATGATGTTGAGGGAAAATGTGGGTTGCTTGTTGGAGTGAGATGATACTGATGTGTTGAGAGATTCTGGAAATGCAAAGAGAATAGAAGAAAATCTTCAAAGTACAGGTGTCCACATACTCTTTGGTATTATTCAGTATCTCATTTATGGCTAAAAGAAATATAAGTTTTATGAGCCTTGTTCATATCATCGTGACAAAACAATTTTAGATTGGTAACAATAATTCAATAAAAAAATATTGTCAATTTGTTATTAGTTTGATAAATTACGACCGTACAAGCAAAGTAACCATTAGACAGAAGAAAAGCAAAATAATTAAGGAAGAAATGACAATTAGAGCATTTCACCTAAAAAATATAAAATGGCTACAAGATTCTATAGTTTGTCTTTTAGTGGTATTTTAAGAAAATATTGGAAGCAATAAAGGACATCAACATGATATGAAAATGGAAAAAATTAATTTGATATATTCTTACACTTGACACATTATTTTTCAATCTTTCATCACGAAAAGCATGTCAAATATCAACCTACTATTGCCCTATGAGATTTATGTGAACATGTTAAAAAATGCGGTTTAGTTAAAATTATGATGTTGGTGTCTAACTGAATAAAATATTACTATATTCTTATATAAAATTCATTCGCATAGATATTAATAAAAATGGTTTGATAATCCAACACATTACTTTTACAACATTCACATGTTTATATTACTGGCTATATACCAGAATGAGTTTTTAAAAAAGTTCCAAACATGAATAACTTAGAATTGTAATTCTTCGAAAATAAAGTTTGTGAGACCCAATAAATACACAGAATCTGAAAACAGGAGCCACGTTGGATGTTAGGTATTATATGCATTGATTGGCAATGGTTTTGAAAGTGCGTGATTGTTAAGATTGAGTGTGCAGAGTGTGACACTGCATTGGTGTTTGCTGTCTTCGTGCAAGCTACGTATTTTTATTACCTTCTCAGACTATGACTTCAAATTTGGAGTTCAAATGGTTTGGTTCACTTGTTTTGTTTCTATGTATTTGCCAGCTGTCCAACAATCTATAAATGTGTTACCCATGTTAAAATGGACAATGAAAATTTTTTAAAAAAATCTTGGGAGTTTAATTTCTTCTAAGATGATGATTAAGATTGTGTTCTCTACGAGGTTGCAAATGTTTACTTTTTATTTATTTTTTTTATCAAAGATGATCTTGGTTCAACTCCATGAGATTAATATGTACAATAATAAAATAATAAAATAGTTATATATTCAACTTAAAACTATAAATTGTTTTTATAGGAATGAAGAGAGTCCTCTAAATAATTTCTAATAGGTGATATATTATGACACGATAGACTGTTTAATCCTCACAAACCCTTAGACGATCTGAGATCAGGTTCTGATCATCCGGTGATTATAGGTAAAACATACTTTAAATGTTTTAAATGATATGTTCTTTATATTATGTGAACATTTTAATGTGTAAATTAATATATTTGTAGGAGCAAACAACTTTGCTTTGGACATATTTTAACATAACAAATTTATTTCATTGAGTATTATATTAATGGAAATCACTTGAATTTGCGTGTAATCATTGTAAAATATGTCATTAATGTTCAATTACGAGTTTATTCTATTATACCAAAAGTAATTACAAATATTCTTTTCCCTTACCACTGTGCCACCTTTTAATAACAAGTATTATTAATTAATTCACAGGTGTAAAAATATTAAGATGTGTGAGACCAAACATTCGTTCCATTTATAAAAGTTGTAGACTATACTTTTTTCTAGCAATAAATCAAGTAAAACCAAATTCTGATATACTAATGAATAACTTTTATTAAAAAAAATCTTAATTTAAGAAGAGGAGAAATCTTGGACGAAATACAATTCAAACTTGGCAAAACAAGCAAATAAGGAATATTATAGATTGCTACATGTTTTTTATTTTACATTAGAAACTCTTAAGTTTCGTTATTACATGTATTAGCACACAACCAGTATGTGGTAATGTTGAAGCGGGTAGGGGTGGGAAAAAGAAAATTTCAAGATCGAATCCACTTTTTCTCTGGTCCAATCCATTTTATTAAAAATCTAATTCATTTAAAATCTATTTTTAGATATGAATTTCAATCTGATCTACAATTTATATATTTTATGGATTGAATATTCATTTTCTAAATCTAAATTTTCAAAATGGATAATCCAAAATATCCAATCCAAATTTTCAATTTATATTTTTGGTTAGGTTAGGCTAAAGGTTGAGACGGGCTAGCCCAAAATTTAGTCGTATTTGACTGAGTCGGCATGACCCTATACGAAATTTGGCCGAATTTAATCAAGTCAGTCTTGATCGAAATTTGTCGGTCCTGGACCAAAATTCGGTAGAATTCACCCAAGTCAAGCTCGACCAAAATTCGGTCGGCACCGACTGAAAGTCAGCTGAGTCCGTCCCATGCTGAAATTTGACCTCGTTGGCCCCTACAAAAATCTGTCAAATTCTATGACATCGGTCCTATGGATACAAGTTTTAGAAAATTCAATTTAAATTTATTTTATGAAAAATAGATTTTGGATTTGAACTTGATCCAAATATTTGAGTTTGAATTTAAACTTGATCCAAATATTTGGATGTAGATTTTAAAAAAATTCAATCTACTTTTTCTGAAAAAATGAATTTGGATCGAAAATTTAATCCAATTATTTGGATCCAAAATGAATGTGGATTGAATCATTAAAAATCCAATCCATAATCACCTTGGGAATCAATGATTCGGCATTCTGATGTTTTGTTTGGCTGGTTAAGCACTAATGCAATAGCTTAACAAAATTTTGGCATATGCCTCTTTAAGTTTCATTTGCACCACAATTAGATGTTGTGCAAGTCTCAAATACTATTATCATGAAAGTGTTGGAAGAATTCACACCTAAATGCACACTTTTGAGGCAGCAGAGAATTCAGACCCTTGCTTCAAAGATAAATCTTTTCCATAAATCCAATGCAAAGTTAAAAGTAGAAAGGGTTATAAGAAAAGGGTAAAAAAAGCAAGAGAAATATCTGAATCAGTTTTAGTATCAATCACCTCTAAAAGAATTAGAAGACAGAAAAATAAAAGAACATCACATTAAACTCAGATAATGTGTATTTACATTCAAAATTTACAAAGGAAAGTTACTGATAAAACCTTCACTACCCTCTAAACTACTGGAACAACTTGTCAACATTGTTAGTTCATACATTGAGATTTGAAACCATCACATAGCTGATGAATCACCAAGGGAAACAGAAGTCAGAGATGAGGCCAAAACTCTGGCACTCCTTGCCCTCTCATGAAAGCTCCTGCTCTTGCAGAGTTCTAGCTTGGTCCAAATCCTCTTCAAATCCATTACATGAAGAACACGTTCCATCACTTGGCCAAGCTTTTGAAAGCTCAGATGATTAACATAGGATGACCAAAATGCTTTGAGATGAGACATAACCGTGGGAAATACAGAGAGAATAATTCTCAGACATAGAAACAATATTGATAATGCCAAGTAAGGTTCCCTTCTTGAAATCTCTCCAAGGGAAAAGCCCTTTATAGTTGAATGTTCATCACTCATCAAGTTGCTTAGTTGACCAACAACAACCTTGTCCCTGGCTTCAAATCCTGGCAACACACATGCTAAGGTTCATTATCATTTATCACTCATTGAAGTTTGGAACACTCAATGCAAATGACTCTACTTTTCAACACATCATGAACAACAGGAAATTCCACCCAAAATTATAGATAAGATTTCGGACATGCTTACCTGTGTTTCTCGAATAAAATTCTATAAGGGAGTCAAGATTCTTTGGACCATGATACCTCACTCTAGATGTCTGGTTCACCAGTAATATTGCAGGTAAGCTATGGATTCCATTTTTTGAATACAAGCTGGAGGGTAAAAAAACACATGAGCATTAGACATTTATAAACTTTGACAAATTGATTATGCCATGTTCTTCAAATTATGTACAAATTACCGAGTAGCACACAACATAACAAACAACCTACTTCAACATTATTGGCATAGCTTACCTGAGGCACTACTAAGCAAAGAATAAACCTAACTTCTGCAAATTGTATAAATGTATACAGAAAATGAAATAAATTTCATAATTATCTTGATAAAAGAAAGTAGGGATGGCTTCAAACCTTGGCAAAGCCAATGACTGCTCAAGTGCTACATGTTCTACATGAGGAAACATAGAGCTAAGAATTTCAAATTCAGGAAGTATTCTGTGAGAAAAAGGACACCAGGAAGCATAGAAGAGCACAGAAACGTATCCAACCCTCTTTCTGGTATACAAAACCCCTTCTATGAAGTTCCCATCCACCTGAACAAATCAAAACAATGAATAAAACACGTCACCTTATTGTACATATTGATACAACCTCCAACACTCTCCCTCACATAGAGAACTAGACATTTTGATCTCATAGCAGATTGCCCAATAGGCCAAACAATAATGGTTATGATAAATTCTATTACCATTTCAAAATTTATGTTAAGATATAACTTAATTCTACAAAATTGACTAGTAAGATTAGAGTTGTTATTGTGGATATAATATAACTACAAAACATGATAATGAAGAAAGACACCTTAGAAGTTAGTACTGAGGGCCAATAGCTAGGAAGAGCAGTTCCCAATTCCTTGATTCAGATATATCAATGAAGATTGAGTCAAAGGTTGAGAATTATCAATCAAGAGGGGTTCAATCACAATTTGCTCATTCCATGACCCTTACTCAAGTTCAGTACTAGTAATTGATGAAAAACTCCCAATCACAACCTTGCCACAATCCTTCCACATCTTCTGCTACCCCTGAGAACAATGCTTTTTCAGGTGCTGTCTCACCAAATCCCAATCCTGTCCCAATACCCAATCATATTTAGATTATTGATTCGAGTACCAATAGTCGTATAGCTTGTTCCTTAAGGAACTTCATTTCCCTCAAACGTGATCTTCATAAAATTATTTCCCACCGTAATAAAAATGTCATGTTTGTTCATTATGTTCGAACTGTAATTTGAATAATGATCTCATATTGGAAAATGTTTTATATATTCCTAATTTCCATGTCAACCTCATAAGTGAGTTTCTCTATTACTCAATACAAAAATTTTTGTTCATTTTAGTGTTGACTCCTTTTTATTTCAGGACCACAAAACCTTGAAGACGATTGGGATGGGTGACTTGGTTCAAGGATTATGTTTGTACAATGCATCTGAAGTTTTGTTTAGTGCATCTACTTGCTCTAGTTCTTTATAAAATCCTATTACTCATGACTGTAATCCTGTTTCTTCTGCCATTTGACATGCTAGACTATGTCATATATCTTCCAAATGTATGGAACTCAATAATAAAGAATTCAATTTTGAATCTAATAATAATGACTTCTTTTCTGACATATGTCCTGTAGCTAGGCCAAGAAGATTATCTTTCGTTGAAGTAATTGTTTTGCAAATTCTTTCGATTTGATACATTATGAGATTGGGACCTTACTATACTCCCACTTATGATCATAAAAATGTATTTCCTAACTTTAGTTGATGATCATGGCAGGTTCACATGGATTTATCTGCTCAAACAGAAATCAGAGACACCTATCATCCAGCAGCAGCTTTGCCTCGGTAGAGACCTAATTTCAATCACAGAGCAAGCAATTTAGATCTGACAAATCAGAAGAGTTGGCTTTAATCTTCTTCCAAAGGAACTTAAACAGAGATCAACTACCCTCAATCTTAAAAACAAAAATTCCTTATCAAATTCTCTTTAAAAGAGACCCTTCTTATCAAGATCTTAGAGTTTTTGGTTGTTTCGTTTTTGCTTCAAAATTAACCTTAGATATAAATTCAGTTCAAGTGCCACAACTTGTGTTTTTATGGTTTATCCAGTAGGCTACAAGGGATACATGCTTTACAACTCTTAAAGTCAACCTTTAGGATTTCCAAGGACGTTCAATTTCAAGAAAATATACTTCCCTTTAACTCTATCTACAAACATCAAACTTCAGATGATCTTTTCCTAATACTGTGAACCCTCAACCTGCTTCAGACTCCATCAATCTACCCTTCTTGCACCTATTAGTTATGACATCAACACGTAGTCTCATACTGCACTTCAAATTCCAATCATCACAATTCAACTTATATTCTTAGAAGATCAACCAAAACCCTCAAACTCCCTACTCGTTTCAAAGTAGTGAGTCTACATACTACCATCAAGCTGTCAAATTTCCTGAAGGGAGGAAAGCAATGCAAGATGAATTAGATGTCATAGAAGCCAATGGGGATGACAGATTGCTTCCCTACCTACTGATAAGCAAATTATGGTGCAAAGGTCAAAACCAAGGCAAATGCCCCTCTTCATAAACTAAAAGTTAGATTGGTGGAAAAATGGAACTACCTATAGGATACAAGCCTTTGGGTGAGAACTCAAATCATGGGGAGAAGTTAGTGTGCTGATTTAATAAACCCATTTATGGCCTCAAACAAGCCTTTAAGGCAATGGTTTTAGAAGTTTTCTTCTAATCTTATTAACTCTCGTTTTTCTCAATCTTAAAGTGATTATGCTGTTTTCATTCAAGGACAAAATGAGGATTTTGTTGCTCTATTAGTATATGTTGATGAGATATAGTTGCAGGACCAAATCCAGGCATTCTTACCAAAGTTCAACAGCAATTGCAAAAAAATATTCAACTTGAAAATCATTGGGGATCTCAAATATTTTTTGGGTTTGGAACTTGCTTATTCCAATATGTGATCTCATTTAAAGACGCTAGATACTTGGACTATAAACCAAGTAATTTACCTATGGATCCTCAATTCAAGCTCAATATCAAAGACGGAGACCCTCTTCTTGATCCTTCCCTATATAGAAGACTCATTGGAACACTCTTATATTTGACTATATCCAGGCCAGTGATATGCGTTACTGTAAATAGACTTAGTCAATTCATATCCAATCCTAGAAGACCACACTTGGCCGCTATTCATCCTCAGTGGAGGTATTTAAAAGCTACAGCCAGCCAAGGCCTTATTTTTTTTCCAGAATCTCTACTCTTTGCTTAAGGCATGTGCTGGTGCTGATTGGGAAAATTGTGATGATTATAGACAATCTACCACAGGATATTGTACATTTTGTGAAATTTTCTAATCTCATAGAAATCCAACAAACAAACATACTGTTTCGAGGTCTTCAGCAAAGTCAGAATACAGAGCTATGGCAAATGCTTGGAATGAAATCATGTGGTTTACTTACCTTATAGCAGAATAGGTCGGTGAATGTCATATGATATAAAGTAACAAATATTAACAAAAAAAAACCCGTTCATTATTGACATTCACTGACCTTAAGAAAAACATAAGCATATCATAATACGGTAATTTTTAAAAATTCCGGGTACTATAATAATATTCAGAATAAAGTTAGAAGCTTAATATCAAATTATTAATATAAGTCTAATGTTAACTTCGGTCTAGTAAAGAGCCTATCTTCTTGAACCCAATTATAAAGGCCACTCATTATTGGAAAGCGATTACTATAGTATAAATTTCTCTTCCTTTCTTTGTTCTAATATTGTAGATGGGAAAAACATAGCTGAAAGGGAAAACTCTACTAAAGGTGACTGGCCGAGACTTTTAATGGAGATTAGTGCAAAGTTTACGAAAACCCCATACCACTAACATAGTTACGAAAAAAGAAAGTTTTCTTACTAACATCATTCTTTTCAACAATTAAAAGAAATGTTTTTTCTTATTCTTTTCAACAAGTTGGACTGGATAGATGTATTTTACATTATCTTAGAAAGTAATTATAAGTATAACTCAACCTTACAAAATTAGTTTATAAAGTGAAGTTTAACCTACTTATGTATCATAATTTGGCCATATGGAAATTCCAATACAAGCCAACAAACTTTTCTAAGGTAGGCTCCGATACCATCCTATATCGTATTTGACACTATCTCTAGTCAATACGTGATATCTAACACATTACAAGTACAAGGTTATAAGGTCTTTCCATTCTCAATATTTTAGTTTTCATAACCAACAACAGTGTCAGCAGAGCAGACTAGAAAAGCAAAATATGCTGTTTCATATATGAAAATCTCAGATCAAGGAGAAAGATTGAATGAAATGATAACCAGTGAATGAGCAATTATAATCCTGTTAAAAGGGAAATCGAAGTCCACAGTGATCCAGGTTCTCGGCTGAAGCATATTTACTCTTAACAACAAACATAATCTCCAAGGACAAAGGCTTTTAATAATCAGTTTGGTTACCTGAGCTTCTCTTGATAAACTTAATAAATAATGAGCGATGGGAAAACTATAGGAATGGACTTTGAATTACATCTTAGTATAACTACAACATTATCAGTTATTGTTGCATGTGACATCAATTGTTCTGTGACGGAGGCCAAGTGGGTCGAATCATAATCGAATCGTAACGCTCGAACAGTGTTACACTCTTAAGTAAAAAGAGTTGCGTCCTGACTAACAACTATAACTTTTGACCTAGTGGTAAGCGCTCGATCCTAACAGTTATAACTTATCGCTATTCAAAACATATAGGCCCTGGAAATGAAAACTTTGTTGAGATACAGTGAATTTATCAACAATGTCAGATCCTTTCCCTCAAAAGTTAGAATCAGGGAAAAAAAAAAATCAAAATATCATTTATTTTCTTAACTGTAAACGGCACACTGTTTTGCTATCAGATTATGAAACAAAAAGCTCAACAACAGGAGAAACTAATTTGAGACATTATTAGGGCGTGTCTGCAGTTGCAGTGTAAATGACTTGTTTGAAATAATCAAAATGTCATCTATTTCACGAGGAAAGCAATTATTTTTATTCAAAAGATTTCACTAGGATTTAATTTTTCCTACAAGAGATTTTAAGTATAAGTGTATCATTCTCCATTTAGAAGATCTTCAAGGAGATAACATAATAGTACTTGCTAGGTTACAAAATGCATTACATGACATATCATGTGTTAAACAATGCAATGTTAAAACTGAGCATTTTTTGCAATTTCCTCATCAACGCTATAATTTGTGCCCTGTTTGGTTTAAACTGTGTACTTAAAGGAAAGTAAGCTAAAATCAGACTATGCATCTCAGTTTGTGGAGAAGTTGAATGCAAACAACTATAGAAGTCTAATACATAAGTTGATTTCAACTCACGCTAGAAGCTCAATTCACTCTTATATTTTGAAGAAATTCATCCTAACATTTAACACAAAACAAGTAAAAATGACATTAGAAAAGTAAAATCACATGGATGCATATTAGAAGTAAAATCAATCAATTACACCTCAGTTTTCAATCTGTCAAACAATATAGTCTTATTTGTTTGTCTCGACGCCTGTGATTGGACCACAGAACAGTTCCTACGAAGGAATCGATTAGACCCCAATCTTAATCTCACAGAAATTACTTCTCTAACTAACCATCATGCTTATATGTATCAATATGGTCAAAAGCAAAAATAAACAAGAATTAATTCTGTCCACATATATCGTTGCTTTTCCTTCTCTAATCGATGTTTTCTAGGACCATGACATCACAATGAATTGGAAAAAGCACTTCTAACAAACATACGCAACACACTATCCTTCAATGTTACCTTCAACTTTCCTCCATAATCACAAATTTCCCAAAATGATTCCCACATAGTTTGGTATAAGATGGCAGCCAACCCAACACCTAATATTCCGATTCCCCATTTTCAAATTATCAAAGCAGAACCTTATTCTTCAAAAGAGGACACCCATGAATCCAAACACCATTAATCACACCAAAGCAAGAAGCCATAAAATCAAAGACATCACATAAACGAATAAAAGCAAATTCCCACAATGAGAATCACACCAAAGAACAAATGAACATGCCAAGAAAGAAAATTTAGAAGAGGCAGTGACATTCGGATAGAGAGAGGCACCTGAAGAGGAGGATTAGGGAAGACGGTGAGGGAGCATTGTGATTGAAGATCATAGAGAAAGGAAGCAAAAGGTAGAGAAGGAGAGGAATAAGAGTATGGCAGAAGAGAGAAACAAGTGATGAAGAAAAGAAGTGAAGTGGCCATTGAAAGTTGAAGAAGCTAAGAAAGGTGTGTTATTTATGATGTGTAGAGTGAAAAGAACAGTGTAAGAACAGAAACCAACGGGTCTAAAGGGAAAAAGAAAGTAAGAAACGTGTTATGTTGTGTTTGTTTGTGGTATGTTGTTGGTGTTGTTGATACCTCTTCTCATGTCTCTATCTATGGATTCAATAGTATGTTGGGTTAAGGTGAAGTTGGATAGTAGCGTTGTAGCTGGTAAAGAAATGGTTCAGTTGGGTTTGGTTTGGTTTGGTACGCTGATTCTAACAAGGAGTCCAAGAAAGTTGGAACCTACTTTTCCTACTACATTTCACTGAAGGGTCTTTTTTTCTTTCCCTGTTTTATCAAAAAACCAAATTTTGATAATGTTTTGCCACCTTTCTTATTAAGATAAAAGCTTCACACTCATTATTCTCACGGTCGGAAATGGTACTGAGTTACTTTTCTTTGAATAATTTCTAAAAAAATTTAATCAAATATGAGAAAATGCATTATTAGAACCTTTTAAAAGAAAATACCCATGATTTGATTGATATTCGCTGTGTTAATAATTTTTTTTTCATGTTCTCTCTTCATTTTTGTTTCTCACATTTACCACAACTACATCCAGGTTCAAGGATTAAATTCAATTGAATTTTTAATTATTAATAGTCGAAATTAAGTTTATATATTCGATTGAATTTTTATTATGAAAGATATTATTAATAATAATTTTGCAATAATGAAATTGAAATCCATACATGTGAAAGTAGATTTAGAAATAAGAATAGAGTTTACTTAAACTTTCGAAATTAAGATGATTTGTTCTCTGGTTTTTACCTAATTAAAAAAATATTCGTAGTGTTGTTTTAATTCTTTTTTCTTTCAACTTTGTGATAGTATGGAATGTGTAATCATGAATTTGATTGATGACAAATAAATAAGACTAAAAGAGCATAAAGTCAAATAAATTAATTATAAGGTATTTGACAACTCCTTGAGTACAAGATATTTGACATTTTACTAAATTATTTAAAATTAAATATAATATGTGTTGAGTGTTCGAATTGAATGAAAACTTTAAAAATATTAAATTTGTATAACTCATTTCCTTTATCTTAAAATTCTTTTTTGTGAAAAAAAAAACCCTCACCTTCCTCTCCACTTTTCCCTCTATATAGTTTTTGCTCTTCCTTGTCTTAACTCAATTATTAGTACTCTTTCAAGCAAAAACGGGAACTGAGTCAGTTGTAGAATTCTCGAGAGATCAAATTGAAGGATTCTTCCCTCCATGTAAGTTGAACTTCAAATTTCTGTCTTTCTTCTTGGGATCTTCCTTAGAGCCTCATTTTTGTTCACATGTTTTTTAGTTTCTTAGTCTGTGTTGGGGTTGTGGCGTTCCTCTCCACCTAGGACTCTCTCTCCCCATCAAGAGTAGTATTAGTTTCAAGACAAGGGGAGTTAGAGTTTTAAAGCTTTTTAAGTGTCTTACATGTTTTTGGTCTTGAATCGTGCTTAAAATGCTGGTTTGATGTTTGTGATTGTATGAATATGAATTGCATGTTGTTTCTAGTTGGATTTTTGGGTTTGCATGCGTGAGCAGGTGAGAAATATGTTGTTCTCACCCAAGTGAGCCGTCATCACCTCGTCTAAGCAAGAATAGCAAAAAACTCACCCTTGCCTCTGTTCGATCTGTCGCTTAGGCAAGAAGCTTTAATTCTGAGCGAAGAGCAATCTCGCTCACGCGAGAAGGTCTAGCTTAAGCGAGAACTCACAAAACCTCACAGTGTCCACTTTTCAAGCTCTCGCCCAGATGAGAATGCATAGCTTAAGCAAAGGCTTCTAGCTTGAGCAAGATTGGTGCATGAAAGTGTGTTAAATGGCTTGATTTCATATGTGGTTGGCTGGATTTTTTGAGAAAGCACGAAGTATGTGATTAAATATGTATTATGGGATATTTTGAACTGTAATTCCCGTGTTTAATTTGAGATGATGATTATCATGAGATAACATATGAATTATGCAAGGGTTTCATGGAGAAATCCCTTTTGATGATAAGGTAGTGTGTGTAATGACTTCAAGATTCAAGAAATGTTGCATTTTGACACTTTAATGAATCAGTCAGACTCACATGGAGCAGAATGGTTCATGTGGTGAAAGTAACATGAGGTCATAGTCTTTGGCAAGATAATGACCTTAGATGATCATGAACTAACTTTATGTGTGGTAGGGTGAAATCCATTGGCAATGACTATGTAGAGCAGTAGAGACCACCACAAACCAGTAGTAAATCTAATTTCATTATAGATATCCAGATAATCGAGTTAAAGAATCTTTAACTATTTACTATCACAATGTTATTTGTTGTTCATAAAATTTACATTTATTTAATTTTTTATGAAATTTGTTGTTTTTTCTTATTCCACATAATCTGCTCAACATATGAGAATTTTGGCTAATAAATTTCAATCTAATAATAATTTACTAATCTTTTATTTAAATCCACCGAAAAAAAATCTTTGCTACATAACCTATTAGTAAAAGGATATACTTTCTTTACCAATATTCTAAATCACATATTAAGTAAAACTCAAACAAAATTGTAGACAGGAGATTATATCATTCAAATTTTTGCAATTATACTAAAAACTAAAATAAAAAATACTTGTTCTAGAAATAAATAAATAAATAAATATATATATATATATATATAATAAATCACACGTCAATAATTGTTTAATTGCTAAATATTTTATTATTCTTGCAGCTAGATTATGTCAGCCCTCTCGGAAGGATAAAATAAACAAAGAGAAAATAATAAAAAATAAAAGTGAAAATAAAGGTTATTGGTTAAGAAAAAAAATGAATAAAGTATTTTACTATAATGTTATTTTATTTTAATTGTTATTATTTATATATTAATAATATTTTTATATTAAAAACTAATTTTTGAAAAAAAAATCAATCTTCATCCACAAAAAGAATTATGGGTGGTTTTTAAAATTTAAAATCACACAAACACAATGTTCAGGAAGAAAGAAAAAACATATTATCTCATTAGTTTCTCAGGTCACTCGACTAAAGTAAACATTTGTTTAACTCGGTTTTTGATTTTGAGAATTTGATGTGAACTTAATTGGATGCAATTTTATGAAATTTTATGAGACATATTACAATATAAAATATTAGGGTTCATATAATTAAAATTTGAACTATTATGAGTGTTAAATATTTGTAAAAATTGTAAAAATATGAGATATAAGAGATATGTTAAAAAAAGAGTTGTTATTTTATTTTACTCATATATATATATATATGTAACATTTTTTATAAAAAATAAAGTCACAAAATTATTAATCCGATTTTCAAATATGGATCTAGACGGGATGCGAATTTAAATAAATGCGAACCTAAATGAATGTTTACTATATGATACAATGGGCTTACTCTCATCGTCCTATTTACATTTTATTTTATTTTATTTTTACATTACGTTGTAAAATATTAAAATCGAGTTATTAAATTAAAAATAAAAAACTATAATTTAAAATATTATAATCTTTTTTTATTATATTGTTTTAAGGATACACGTATTATTTTAATTTAAATCACGAATATTATAAATTAAGTCCATCTGTTGAATGTAATTAAGTAATTTAACATATAAAAGTATAAATTATCTAAATTAATTAATTAATTAAAAAATAATAAATATTCATGTATTTTTAAGAAATTATATTTGAAACAAATTCTTAAATTTGGTGAACCAATGAACATGTCGCTAGCTTGATTGTCTTTGACCAGAATGGTCAAGACTTTTGACTTATGGTAGCTATGATATGCAAACTAAGTGAAATAACATTAATTGCATGATGTAAAATTGATTTTCTAATGCAAAATTAATATGTATTTGATTTTTAAAATTAATTAAATAGAAAAGAATTCACGTTAAATATTAGTTGTTTCTGTGTGGAAGAATAGATTCAATTGAAATCAAATTTTCAACCGAAAGAAACACATATTAACTCTACGATGTGCTCAATTAATGGTGAAGTAGATTTCTAACTAAACAGTATTTTTATAACTAATACAGAAATATTTATAAGTATAGGTATATTTGTGTTACACCTTTGGTATGCTTTTCAATAAAACTAGTTGCTTAGTAGAAACGTTAGTACTTGATATTTGTATGTTTTAGTTGTTAGACACATAACATGTTCATTTTGTGAGAATTTTTCTCAAAAATAGGTTTTTGATCAGATGATTATCTATGTGCTATGAGTTTTTGATTCATATATAATCATCTTATCTTATGAGGCTTGTTTAGGGTAGAAATTACACTTTCTTGAGTATATAGTGTGTTTCATTTTAAGCTACTTTTCTTTGTCATATAAAATCTAATATTTTCTTTTTAACAACATTAGTGCTCAAAATTTGTGTATATATGTTAGCATTAAAACACTGACACATGGATTATTATAGGAAAATTGTTTTTGGACTTCTCTAATTTCTTTTATGTTTTTGAAACAATTTTCTAAAGAACACATGAATTAAAAGAGTGAGGGAAAATTATTTAATTAGTAAAATTTATTTTGCAATAAAAGATGCGGTTGATAAAAAAATTAGAATTTTCTTTTGGATTGAACCTTGGGTTAGATACCTATTGAACAACTAGATGATATTGATTGATTTTTATTGAGAAAATATTATTGATTGATTTTTATTGAGAAAATATTATTGATTGAAATGCTAGGAAGGTGAAAATTAACTGTGCTAAGTATATCAAATTGAAAAATATTTTGTTTATTTATTTAAATCCTTAGGTTTTCCGTGAGATGTGTTTGATTAGATTTAATTAACTTTTTTTTTTCTATATGTGAACAAACGAATTTTTCTCCAATAGACACATATCTCACTCCAATGTTCATTAATGTACCATCAAACACTATAAATGAACTGGGCCCAAATATTTCAAATGCATGCCTAATATTTTTTTTTTCTCAAATACCGTGTCCATGCATGCTACCATTTGTTTTTTGTTATGGATTTCCTCGCACGTGTCCAAACACGTATTATGAAAAAAGTTACTAAAAAAATATTTATTATTTGAAAGATATTAATTAACTAATTAAAAATTTAAAAATATATATATGATTAAATATATATATATATATATATATATATATATATATATATATAAACAAAATTTAAAAATAAAATTAAAAAAAATAGCATGGAAGATCACGAACTATACAAGATCTTGTCAATATGATCACAAGTATCATAATATTTTCCAAAAAAATAAGCTCATTTAATATGATTTGAAACGTATTAAATACATACATTTTATGTTCTTTTTTTCCCTTCATATTATAAAAGCCTATACTACCAAGTAAGCATGTTAATGTGTTGTAAGGATGCACCAACATATCCTTGGCTCCCTTGAATGTTTGTACATTTGAGTACTTTTCTTCTACTAGGACACACATAAGGCATTATAAGGTTTGAATATATTTATCATTCTAGACTATGTCAATCATATTTATGTGACCTGTTTCCAAGAAGATTATTATTCTTTATTTTCAATAGTTGAATTTCTAACCTTTAAGAAAATGTAGTAATACTCTGTCATTTATTTTCCATTGCAATATTTGGATCTACTTATACTTGTGAAAACAAGCAGATTACATAAAAGAAATGATCGTGCATTTAAACTTTTGAAATTTTTTCAAATTGGTGTTTGATATAAAGTTTTAATGTGATAGACACCTATCAAGCAAATTTTATAAGAGTAAGGTTAGAGAAAAATCTACACTAGATGATTCTAAAAATTCAAATCATGTTTAATTTTTGATCAACACAATCAAGATCGACTAGCAAACTAATGCTACAAGTTGTCAAATGAGCATTCTTTAAACTCTATCACACTTAGTTAAACATAGAGTATTCTTTGCACCGTAGTTAGGAGTGACTAAACATTGAGTATTATTTAAACACATATTCACTCTTGGCTTTGGACCCAACCACTTCTGACTAAACATTGAGTTTATACAAAGGGTGTGATCTAAATGATCACAAGTTCGCTAACAAAATAGAGTGACTTCTTAAGATTGATACAAGATTAAGAATACTTTTCTAGGTTACTAACAAACACAAAATTATTCTTATTCACAAACTAAGGCTTGAGGATTACTTGTTGAAAATATTACTTAATATTTTTTTATTTAAATTAGTTTTTAGAAAATATTTCAGTTTTAAATATATGTTTCAGTTTTAGGAAATTAGTTATTATTTTATATTAGGACTGAGATATTATAAGTATTTTATACTTCATATTTTGTTACCTTTTACTCTATATATAGGGTATATCAATCAAATACAACAATATGTTCCTCTGTATAACATATCACATATATATCTTATATTTTCAAAAGCCCTAAAAATTCCAATAAGTGATATCAAGAGCCATTGTTCTTACTACCAATAGAATGGAAGGAAATATGTCACACGTCGTTATTCCACTCTTTGATGATGAAAGCTATGATCTATGGGCGGTAAGGATGCAAACATATCTAGAGGGGCTAGATCTATGGGAAGTCGTGGAGGAAGATGATGTTCCCTTGTCTGAAAATCCCACTGTGGCTCAAATAAAAGCGCATAAAGACAAGAAAATGAGAAAGGCAAAGGCGAAATCATGCTTGCTTGTAGGTGTTTCGCAAATGATTATGACCAGGATCACAACTCTAAAGTCTTCCAAAGAAATTTGGGAATACTTGAAAGCAGAATATGAAGGGAACGAGAAGATTCGAGGCATGAAAGTTTTGAATTTGATAAGGGAGTTCGAGATGCAAAGAATGAAAGAGTCAGAGACGATTAAAGAATACTCAAACAAATATTTGGGTATTGCCAACAAGATAAAATTGTTGGGAAAGGAGTTTTCAGATTACAGACTCATTGAGAAAATTCTGGTGACGGTGCCAAAAAGATATGAGGCATCTATTGCTTCTTTAAAAAACAAAAAAGATTTGTCTACAATTACCTTGACAGAGGTGATACATGCCTTGCAAGCATAATAACAACAAAGATTGATGAGAGAAGATCATGAGACGGTTGAAGGTAATTTAAATTACACTGAAGAGAATGCTCTCATAGTCAAGAAAAATAGAAGGAGCAAATACAATAACATACATGATTTTCCATCTTGTCCCCATTACAAGAGAAAAGGTCATCAACCCAACTGGTGTTGGTGGAGGCCAGATGTCAAATGTCACACATGCGGTCAATTGGGACATGTGGAAAAGGTATGCAAATCTAAAGATTCTCAAGAAATGTTCAGATTATGGAGAATAAATCAGATGAGGATCGACTTCTTACAACATCATGTGTCACAACCAACAAATCTACAAAGATTAGATTATAGATAGTGGTTGCACAAACCACATGACTCATGATAGAGAAATTTTCAAGGAGCTCAATAAATCAAATATTTCCAAGGTAATAATTGGGAATGGAGAGCAACTTGCTGTGAAAGGTACAAAAATAGTTTCAATTAAAACTCATTCAGGTATCAAATTAATTTTTGATGTCTTATATGTTCTTGAGATTACCAAGAATTTGTTAAGTGTTGCTCAATTGTTAGAGAAAGGTTATAAGGTCTCCTTTGAAAATAAAGTATGTGTGATAAAAAATGCTAACAACATAGAGGTATTCAAAGTCCACATGAAAGACAAAAGATTTGCGCAGGATTTTATGAAGGGGGAATTTGCTACAAATAAAGTGAATATGAAAGAAGGATCAAAATCAGAAGATAAATATCTCTGGAAGAAAGTAGATGTCTAGGTGAAGAAAGTAGATGGATGTTCACATTCTAATATTCACAAAAGGTCCAATGCCATTACAATGAAATCCACACCAGACAAAGAAAGAGAAGATGATGATGATGATGATATAAGAAGAAATATAAAGGATGATGCTAAATTGAAGAAAGATGTGATACCACGGAAGAGAGAGAAAAACAAATATTATAAGCACAAAAAGAGGAGAAAATCAAGCATCAAAAGATGGAGAATCAAATCTGAATATATAATATTTAAATAAACAGATATTAAGAAAGGAGGAATGTTGAAAATATTACTTAATATCTTTTTTATTTAAATTAGTTTTTAGAAAATATTTCAGTTTTAAATATATGTTTCAGTTTTAGGAAATTAGTTATTATTTTATATTAGGAGTGAGATATTATAAGTATTTTATACTTGATATTTTGTTACATTTTATTCTATATATAGGGTATATCAATCAAATACAACAATATGTTCTTCCGTATAACATATCACATATATTTCTCATATATCTCATATCTCTCATATTTTCAAAAACCCTAAAAATCCCAACATTACTAAAGATTGTAAGTGCTTTGATATCATTCTCGTCATTGTTATTTTTGTCAATCATTCTTCTTTATTAGATCTTCTATATATAAATATTGAGAAGAAAAGAATTGTTGCAAATTTTTTTAGCCATTATAAGGTCTTATGAAGTTCTTCTTCTTTATTTTTCATGTGTCCACATTCAAGATTAAAAAAACATTTTGTTATTTATACAACATTAAACATGTATATCTTTTTTACGCAAATCTATGCTAAGTAGAATGGCTTATTTGTCTTAAGTCAAATAATTTTTTTCCAAACTTGAGTAAAATATAAGACATATCAATGTTCACTATTTTTGCATTAATAACATATTGTCTTTTTGAAAAGGTTGTTTTGTGTAAAACAATTTCAGGCACATTCTTCAAAATATCTTTGGTGTAGACACTTCTTTATGAGATTCTTTTGTAAGAAACAATGAGACGAATGATAACATTAATTTGTACATATTTTGTGTATTTACCTCCATTAATAAAATCAACTTTTTCTTAACTTATATCTTGTTTAATCCTCTAGTTTATCTTATTTTTGTATCTTTTGTATCTTTTAGTTATTTTATGTATGTTTTATCTCTAAGTGTGTGAAATAAGTGAAGAGGAAGCAATTATGGAGGAGGAAAACAAGTTGGACTTCAAGGAAGCATGAGTGGACAACAAAAGATGAATTTTTAGGCAAATACATGTGTCGTGTGACACAGGAGTCGCACTTAGTGCCACAAAGTCAGAAAGCAAATTCAGTTGCAAAGTTGCTTCTCACTAGGCGACCTAAAAGCTCGTTGGGCAAGAAACCACTTGGAGTAGGGGTGTCAGGCGCGGGTTCATCGCCGTTGGGCGGTGGCTTTTGGCATCGAGTGGTGGTCAGCGATGTTGGGCGATAGTCTGGCAGAGGTTTTGAGATGGCGCCTAGTGGTAGCGACATTGAGTTGTAAAAATTGGGTATTTATTCATGTCTTCTGTGAGAAATTGGCTCATTCTCTCACTCACACACTTTCTCTCCACCTTGTGGAACTTGGAAAGGTCGTTGGAGGTTGCTAGAAGTGTTGGGAAGCTCTTCCTTCTCCTTATTGGGTCTCAATCTTCATTCATGGTGTTTTCCCTCTTTTGGGGTTGAATAGGGAGAAGATCTACAAATTGGAGATATGGATGCGAATAGGGATGACAACGGGGTGGGGACAGGTTTCGCTATCCCATACCTATCCCCAGAGACAAAAATCATCCCCATCCCCATACCCAAACCCAATGGGTATTAAAGTTTTGTCTCATCCTTATCCCCACGGGATAACAGGTATATACTTGTACTTATACCCATATCCATTTTTTTTACTATTTCAATATTGATTAATTAATTTTTATAAAATAACAAAAAATTACAACAAAGAAATATAATATTATCAAATATTCAATAACAATAGGAGGGTATTCTCATTTCTTCAATATCAAATATTTAGAAAGAAATTATAGTTGTATAAATTTCAAATTAGAATACCAAATAAAATTTCATGAGAACCAAAACATTTATTCAATTTACAAACATTAGTTAAACCTAGTTGATAAAATTTAAAAATATTTTAAAAAATATAAAAGGAAAAAAACATTAATGTTAAAAAATATTTTAAATGTCTCTTTACTTTCAATTTTTAAAATTCTAATAATTTTTTTATACACTAATAAAAATTATGATACATCACTTGATCAAAATCACACCATAGAACAAAGATTAAATTAATAATAATTAAAATTTCACATAGATATTTCATCCTTTAAACTTTAATATATGTTCGATGGTAATAAAAAAATATTTATGCCAGTTAAATTAAATTATTATGTTATAGTAAATAAAATTTATTTATACAATTATAATGATAAAATTAAACTTATGATAAAGAGTTAGAAAATAAAGATAATTATATAAAAAATATCAAAACAATATTCTACACGATAAAAGTAAACAACAAATAAAAATATTATAAAAATGATCAAATGTGTATTGTCTTAGAAACAATTTCATAGACCATTGAATAAACTCGCATTGGAAAACAAAAGTATAATTAAGGGTATAATAAGATCAAAAATATCTTAGAGATTTGAAAAAACTTTTCAAATATTATTCTAGTTGAACTGTAGAGATAACGAAAATTATTTTAACGAACAAAAGAGTTATTCAAATGAAACATAAATTAATAATAAGAGAATAAAAAAGATAAATTGTTATATTATCTAGTAAATGAAATGTTTATGTTATTGAACACTTAAATTGAGAGTTAAATATTCTCAGGTTAAAAACAATACAAAATAAATAAAAATATTAATAAATATAGTAAAAATATTCAAATGTGAGATATAAAAAATATTTGATTGACATACATCATTTGAACATAATTACATAAAGATTGTAATAAGAGGAAAAAATCTTGAAGATGTGAATGAATTTCATGACATACCAAATAATTAGAAGAAATAAAAAATAGAAAGTATTATATACAATGTTACTTAATAGACTATGAGTATTTTAATAATTTGAAAGGGGCCAAGTATGATGGTAGGAATGAGTATTATAGAGGATAGAAACACGGACGAGACAAATATCTTATGTTATGTCATTGTGACACTTCATAAGTATATGTTATTTTTTTAGCTAACATCCTCAACTTGTCATGTGAGATAACTTCTTTAAAATTCCTTCCTAATATTGACAACACCAAATTAAGCATGCAATCATGCAACTATGAGAGAATATTTGTTCAATGTTATATTCATTTCAATGAATGACAAATGAGTAGTAAAGTCCCTAAATATACCAAAAGTCAATCTATTCTTATAATCAAACAAGGTTATAAATTGTATAATCCTAAGAAAGAGATTGTTTATTTTCTTTAAACAAACAAGGATTTTTTATATTGAAAAGATAATTATTTCTAATATTTTTTCAAGCTCCTTTATCATCTTTTAGTAATTATTCTTCCTTGATGATTATTGTATTCTTCTTCATTTGCATGCTATTTTCATGCTCACGTCAGGGCAGTGATGATGTTGGGTTATAAGTGCCATGAGAAGTGGAGTTGTAGGCGTTGCAAATGGTCAATGGTGCTGGTTTTGGGATGGTTAGTTTGGTGGTGATGATTAAAATGTAAAATGTGTATCTCATAATATCTTATTGCTAAAGCTTTATTAAAATTATTGACCATAAACATTAAAAATTTATTACACATTGTTGGAGTTTAAATATGAAGATAAAAGTCTGCATTAAGTGAAAATGGATCCGGGTACAAAATGATAAAACTTTATAATTCAGATATTTTAAAATTCTGGACCAAGCATGATATCAAATTTACTCAAGATTTTTTACTGATTTTTTTAGTATTGTCCTCTACTGTATCTATAAAATACATTGATGAAATACTTTAAAAAACATTTTAATATATTTTAAAATATTTAAATAAGTGTCTATGAATGTATTTTAAAGCCATAACATATAACCAATACAGAAAAACAAAACAAAGGATTCAAATTCATCAAATTTACATATATAATTAAAACATAACATAAATGTCTAACCATTGGTCAAGGTATCTGAGTGCTAATTCCCAAAACCTTCAATCAGCAATGCATTTAATAGAGTGGATCTCATCCTATACTTTCCCCTAATAAGAAAGAAAATATAAATGTGTTTGAACTTATATAACAAAATTAAATTCAAGCACTAAATTCTTGCTACTCCTCTTCCACCTAGGGTGATGGAGGATGAAAGCTTGATTCCTCCTTTCATGCTTCAAATATATGTGGCAGTGAATAGTCACAGTTGAAGTTGCAAACCGATCATAAAGAGTTCTTCTCTGCACAATGTTCTAGGCAAAGTTTGCTGGCCCACATCAAAGTACATAATTGCACATGGATACAGAGCTTCTTCATTAGCTTTGCTTAGTCTTTCTACTGAACATTCTCAGATAACACTACATTTTCTTATCATTCATATTCTGCTATAACACTGATTTTGGTAGCAACTGTAACTGTACCATGTACCCTACCATGGACCCATCTTGTCGCATACCATAACTAATGCATAAACATCATGGTGTACAAATAGAAATTAAATCTTCACTAAATGACTAGTTATCTTCATCACTAAACATAAGAAGTTATTAATTAAGCACTCAATTATTATCATCCAGCACGTGGTGCTTTTGTAATAAAAAATCTGTTCATTACACAAAAATATCTTTCTCGACCACTTGAATAGAAACATGGAGGAGCAACGTCAACAGCTGTGTAACTGTACCAGCCAGCCCCAATGGAAAAAGATGTGTCACAAATAGAGATGGATACTGCATAACAGATATAGATATTTTCAGAATATATATGGTACTACTTATATCAACCAGAATATGAAGAATTTTACAGTGTCATTTTTTATGACAAATTACAATTAGATTTATTAAATTTTATAATAACTGTGTTAAAATGCAACAATTATAATTGTTGACTAGTTCACACAGTAAAAACTTTAATTTTCTGCAGTAGTTTTCTAGTGATGCCTGCTTTAAACCAATATGAAATAACAGCAAAGAGGACAAGGACTTGTGTGTGTCCCATTAGATAAGTTGGAAAACCGACCAAAAGCATGGACCCCTTCAACCCCCACTGTGCAGTTATTTATCTCCAAATGAAGGTCCCCTATTCTTTCATTATTACAAAAGACTCACTCCAATAATTTAAGATATTCATCAATTCTTATAATTTCTACCCACTTGACTTTTTTCTCCATCCTTCACATGTGTTTATGTGTCAAGCTGTTCTAACAACAAAGAGATAAAACAAATATCAAGGAATCTTCTTTGCTTTCTCTCCTTGCAGTGTGCTCCTCCTTGTGATTTTTGTTTGCATCACAGAGAGAAGCTGATAATACCCAGAAGATGAGAGAGATCATTAGCATTCATATCGGACAAGCTGGAATTCAGGTGGGAAATTCATGTTGGGAGTTGTATTGCCTTGAGCATGGAATTAACCCTGATGGCACCATGCCTAGGTACCCTGCTTCTTTCTATGATCATTACTGTTTCATGTGTTGTTTACATCAATTCTGCATAGGGTAGGTTTTATCTTCATGAAAGTGTTGATCCTTTAGGTATTTTCACTGTGGTGTACTTTTTCACTCAATTGTCGCCTTGAATATACCAGAAAGCTTAATTTCATCTATTTTCAACTTGGCTTACTCGATCAGTTAGATGCAATCCATAAACTTCGCATGTTTTCGCAAGTGATTATTGGTAGTTTACCTTTTTTGTTGCTTTTGTTGAGGGTCTTCTGTTAGATGTGGTTTAAATCATAATGTTAAGCTTGATCATGTCGTATTTATGGCATGTCTGTTGAGAAACATATTAATATCAAAAAATGATTCAGTTTATATTACGCTATTGTAACTGTGACAAGGAAAGGAATAAATGTAGTACTGCCTTTCCTGAAGACGAGAATTCCTTCTTTTACATAAAAGGTCCATTATGTAGCACTCTTCAATTTGGATCAACGCATTACAACTCCAATCTACAGTTACGTTTTAAATGTAATTTGGAATCTTATAATTTAATTTGCTAATGTTGTTTCTATTTTTGTTTCCCATGATTTGGTCGAGATATTGTGAGGTCTTGGTGGGGGGTGTTAAGAGTCTAAAACCATTTGGAGACCAAATACATATTGAATGAATTTGATCACTTTCTAAGCTTCTAATTTCTCACTACCCTGAATCTGAAACTTGACTTTTGTTTTGACGAATCCATTCTGATTATTTTTCCCTTTTCATTTGGTAAAAATAATTGTCAAATCTATCTTCTTGCAGTGATACCTCGGTTGGGATTGCACATGATGCTTTCAACACCTTCTTCAGCGAAACTGGATCTGGCAAGCATGTTCCAAGGGCTTTATTTGTTGATCTGGAACCTAGTGTTATTGATGAAGTAAGAAGTGGTCCTTACAGACAACTATTTCACCCTGAGCAATTAATTTCAGGCAAGGAAGATGCTGCTAATAACTTTGCAAGGGGACACTACACTGGTAAGTCAAATTCTGATGCAGCTCAAAATTGACTATTCACTTCCTTGTTTAGCTAGAAAATGCAACTTATTGAGTACTTATGGTGCAGTTGGAAGAGAAATTGTTGAACTGTGCCTTGATCGTATCAGAAAATTAGCAGACAATTGCACTGGTTTGCAAGGATTCTTGGTTTTTAATGCGGTTGGGGGTGGTACTGGTTCTGGTTTGGGATCATTACTGTTGGAACGTCTGTCTGTGGATTATGGAAAGAAATCTAAACTTGGTTTTACCATCTACCCTTCTCCTCAGGTATTTTCTTAAACTCGTCGGAAAAAAAATGGAAGTAAAAGTATCTGTTTGTAGTGCATCATCAAACATTCCTTAACATCATTTTGTCTTCTGATTTTGTATTCTTTGGTTCAGGACAGTGTTCCTGTAAGGAACATATTTCTATCCTAACTAATCAAATTCTAATTAATTGTTTTTGGTATATTATTGTTGATTATCCATGTGGAATGCCCATATGATAGTACTGTTTACCATACAGGTTTCTACTGCAGTTGTTGAACCTTACAACAGTGTCCTTTCCACACATTCTCTTCTTGAGCACACTGATGTGGTTGTGCTTTTGGACAATGAAGCAATATATGATATCTGCAGAAAATCGTTAGATATAGAAAGGCCAACTTACACTAACCTGAACCGTTTGATATCTCAAATTATCTCTTCCTTGACCACTTCCTTGAGATTTGATGGTGCAATTAACGTGGACATTACTGAGTTCCAGACTAATCTTGTGCCATATCCCCGTATCCATTTCATGCTTTCATCTTATGCCCCTGTAATATCTGCAGCAAAGGCATACCATGAGCAGCTATCTGTTCCTGAGATCACCAGTGCTGTTTTTGAGCCTTCAAGTATGATGGCTAAGTGTGATCCAAGACATGGCAAGTACATGGCATGCTGCCTCATGTATCGTGGTGACGTCGTTCCCAAAGATGTAAATGCATCCGTTTCAAATATCAAGGCAAAGAGAACGGTTCAGTTTGTTGACTGGTAATTATACTTCCTTGGAATGCCATTGTTCAGAATGTGTTCTTTTTAACTAATGTTAGCTAGTTTTGAGACATGTTCTTTGGAGTTTTTCATTTTTCTTGGTGGAAAATTTTAGGTGCCCTACCGGTTTCAAGTGTGGTATCAACTACCAGCCTCCAACAGTAGTACCAGGAGGTGATCTTGCCAAGGTGCAGCGAGCGGTTTGCATGATAAGTAACAACACAGCTGTTGCTGAGGTTTTCTCGAGAATTGATTACAAATTTGACCTCATGTATGCTAAGAGGGCCTTTGTCCACTGGTATGTGGGTGAAGGGATGGAAGAAGGTGAATTCTCTGAAGCCCGGGAAGATCTTGCTGCTCTTGAAAAGGACTATGAAGAGGTTGGAGCAGAAGGAGAAGAAGAAGAACCTGAGGATGCTTATTGAAATCTTCATCATCACTATCTACTGTCTGTCCTTTGTTCATTGTTTTTTAAGCATCATTGTGTTGTGTACCAGCTCTGTTCTTACTGTTTTTTCATATTGAAGTGTTGAGTGAGACAATTGTTCTTCTCACAAGCATCAGCGATGCATTTTCCATTCTGAAATACTTGTATTGTCTGTTTCAGTCAAAGTAAATGACAGGATAGGAATGCTGCAATTTCCATTATTTAAAATAAACCAGATGTTTATATTTTGCGGAGGTGTTTACAATATAGCAAAAGAAAATGAGGACTGCAATTTCCATCAACTTGGTGTAAGTTGTATCTCTTCTCAAATTTCTGATAATTACCTGGTGGGAAAATGAAGAGGTGAAAAAGGGTAGTGTATTTGGCGCAATAATGATGCAATATCATTTCCTACATTCGTATTCTCTCCACCCATCTCAACCTCCTACAGTGAATCCAGAGAACAAATTATCTTGATATGGAGAAATTCTGTAATGCAAAAACAACTGTTTGAGGAAGGAAACAATTTCAAGATCTGTGGTTCCACTTCTACACTTCAATGATATAAAACATTGGTGGATAATATTGTTCCATGATTAAAGAGAAAAATAAGAAATGTGATGAAAAGAAGTTCCTACCATCTGTATTAGTGGAAGACTTGAAGTCCACCATGCCATGAATATTATAATGGTGATGTTACACAGCATGAAACAAGCCTTTGTTATTTACCAAGTCACTTGTTTGGTCAAAAAAAACTTGACTTTATGCCTTTGTAGGATCCGCACAAGCAATTTCTTTTTCACTTAAGAGACTATGACCATACCTATGACCACCAGGTTCAGACGTGATTTGTCTCCTCTCATGTTCTGTAGTGTCAGATTTGACATCTTCAACAAAATAAATGTCACCACCCTATCCTTATCAATAAATATTTTTATTCCTTTTCTTTTCTAAACATTTGCTGAACTATTCCTTCTAAGCATGCCTATAAGAATGGTTCTTTATTCCTTGCTGGTCTCTTATGCTGACGAGTTTTGGTCTAAAATTTTTCATCTGTTTTATACCCATAACATAACATGGAGTTTGTCTCTTCTTGCAGCTCATTAGACCAACAGAAAATACTCCTAGATACAAACAAATCACTGTAGTTTTTTCCATTATTTCAGAGTTTAGCTATTGGTAATATCTACTTGGTTGTTTTAGAGTGTTGTTCTTGATTGCTAAGTCTCAATGCAGTCTTCACAAGCCAAATGGAAGAGAAGAGAGGATAAGGATTAAGAAAGTAGAGTAGAGTACTAATAAAGGGGAATTCTGGGGCTACAGGACCAAGTAAGATGTTGTTACCTTATCCTCGGATGTGATGTGTAATTTGATTTCAGTCCTATCACTTAAATCTCCAAAGTTATAAAATAAAGTTTCTGAAGTTAAATCATTTCTCTGATGGTTCACCCGCTAATGTTTGGGACAAGAGAATGAGACAAATTCTGTATCTATAATTGATTGGGGTAAATAAGCAATAGCCAAAGCAAATGACCAAAAGGCATGAGTTATGAAAAAGCAATTGGACCAAAATCTGAGAAGATACGGAAGCATATTTTCCATTAATTACTAACAAAGAAAACATAGTACTTGTCCCTGTCATGTATAGAGGAAATTAATGTGATTCTACTGTTTAACCATGTAAATCAACGTGAATAGTCATTTTGATTTTGGCTATAAGATCCAAGATTCTAATTTTCTTACTTTGCCCTCCAAAGTCTGGTTTTCACACTGCATATTCCAAGAAAGGAGACTTTGGTAGAAAACTTTTAAGATTCAATTTTGACATTTAGGATGTGAAAAGAAGAACTTAAATGCTTAAACTTTTTACACAATAATAATGGAAAATGAGCTTTCACAAGCGGCTAATGCAACTCATTGATCTTCCTGCTCACATTAAGAACAAAATTATATCTCACCAATGTTATTGCAACATTTCAATCAATGCTCCGATCCCACACTCCTCCCTCGAGTTTTCAATAAATTAAAATAAACAAGACTAATGACATTGAGATGGAACAATTGCAGGATCTTTTAGACCTTCAAGTTTAGCAGAACAATGAGCATAAAGGTGGAAGATCCCAGAGAGTTTCACTGGAGTCCTGAACAGTTTCCATGTACTCTTGCACCCCATTAATTGCATAGAGTGAAGCTGATATCTGTCTTTCAACTTTCATTCTTTCAAATTCAGAAAGCTCCAAGTCAGCTACATCAGTGAGGCAATCATCAATCTTTGGTACATCCAATATTTGAGCAATGGGAAAACGATCAAAGACAGGTCCAAAACCCCATGAAGTATTGGATTGATGACCTGACCCAAAATCCTCCCTGCAATTGCTCAAATCTGGTTTATAAGCATCATCAAACAGATTTGAACTTTGAGGTGTCATGGTAGAAAGAGACTTCTCATTGTTGCCACTGCCATTGTTTGGATTACTATCAGTAGTTGTAGTAGTAGAAGTACTACTAGTGCTGGCAGTGCTAGTGCTGCTTAATCTTGGAGCTGCTGCATTATTAGCATTAGCATTAGCATCTTCCTGTTTCTTTATCCCTTTTTTGTTGTTAAGAAGATTCCGAATTCGAGAAGCAAGAGGGGAATCCAAGGACACATGAGTGATGAAGTTGGTGCGAGTGTTTGATCCACGAAGAAGGCATGCAGCTTCATCATAGGCTCTGGCTGCTTCCTCGGCTGTTTCAAATGTGCCAAGCCACATTCTTATCTTCTGAGTTGTGTCTTTGATCTCAGCCACCCATCTCCCTGAAGGCCTTTGTCTCACCCCAACAAATTTGTTGGTGTTGTTGTTTCTGCTTCTCCCTTTCAACTTTCCTCCTCTGCTGACTGCAATGCCTGATTTCTGATGCTGCAGGTTTGGTTGTTGGAACTGAATTTCCATAACAAATAATATTATCAAACAGATGGTGTACTTGAATGGTAGAACTTGTGATGAAGATGTATCAAGAAACAAGACAAGAAGATCAGAAGTTGTTTATAGCTCTCACAATGTTGATGGAAAGCTAGCTATTACTTAATTTTCCTGTTGTTGTTTGCAAGCTGTGAGAATATATATATATATACACACACACATAGGATTGAAAAAGGTGCCTAACTTTTGATGAAGCAAGTGGGATTAATATATAACATGCACATCATGGGATTTGTTAATTGTTTAACTTTTTGAAAGCATATTTAAAATTTGACATGATGAAGACAGGGTATCCTCTTCAAATTCAATATATCACCCTTTACTTTTCAACCGCCCCTGTGTATGTACGTATGTCTTTTTCTGGGCATTGCCTTACCGAAAGAGTCAAGCCTCAGTTTGAAAAAATGCGTCTGAAAGAGAATCAATTTGATGTAGTTTTAGTCACACCACTAATCATCTTTTTTTCTCAATAACAAAATTAAGTTAACTCAGTCCTAACAATACATCTCCCAACCCCCTAAAATGGCAAAAATTTTATTTAGTTCTAGAATTTTCTCATAACCTACCTACACCACGCAATTTTATCATCAAGTATTGTTTCACAACTATCAAATAAATCCCATATATGTGTGAAATTCCATCAATTTTTTAGAGAAAAAAGACTAATTACTATATAATGTTACAGACAATTTCACAAATAGATTGTGCTGTTCTTTAATCAAAATTAGACTTCGAAAAATTAATCTTTTGATTCAAATATTGATTTAATCGACTCAATGGTAGAAACAAGGGTAACCTTAGTTTTTCCGATCCTATAGTTAGATTCACTATTTTCAAAGTTAATTTTTGGATTAAATAGGTTTTTAGTCCCTTAACTTTATAAATGTATGAATTTAGACATTTTAACCAAATTTTGTTAAATTTATTTAATGTTTCAACTGCGTTTCTTGACTAATATTGAAATATAGATTTGTTAAATGATGTAAATAACTTAAATACTAACAGCAAATCAACTTAACAAAATTTAGTTAAAATAAAAAAATTCACACATTTTAAAAATTTGAAGATTAAATTGGACTAAAATTTTAAAAAAGAATTAATTCAAAATTTTACTAAAAATTAAGGGATAAAAATATATTTAACCCTTAATTTTTCACAAGAGTCACAATCTATATTATTGATACGTATAATTATTTCATTTCATTTATTCAATTTAAAAGTAAGACGAGTTTATCCACAATACCTTGTGACTAGTAAAGAATAGATTCTTATAGTTTTACATAAATATTAAACGTTAAAATTAGGGTTTTGGTTGATACAATTGTTTGTTTAAAGCAAAAGAAAAACTTAAAAAGAATGAAAGTTTTGTATTATTATTATTATTATTATTACTTTCCCACATCTTGAAACGGTCATAAAAGCATGGGTTTGGGTCAACGCCGAGTTTGGTAAACTCTCCGAAGGGCTACAACATAGATAAAAACCAAGTCTTTGTCTTCACTCTTCCCCACATTTTGCTAAGTCAAACAGTTGAAAGTATAGTAGTGAATGCATGAATGGGTGCCACGTGGAGGCCCCAAAATCATCCTTCATAAACAAACACATCATTAGAGCCATGCTTCCCACTACACATAACAACAACAATCTTTTCTTCATAATAATTAATACATTAAAGATTCACAAACATGCACACATATCTTATCGTGCGTGCTGCGTTTGTTGTAAGTTGAACCCCTCTTCTCACGTCACCAAGGACATTTTCTTCCCTCTAACATCTTTTATTCCTAGATTCTTCTTCATCATCTTTCAACCAATTCCAAGGTTTTTCGATATGTGTCACGTTGTCTTTCTCTTCTTTTCTTAATTCGTTGAGGACACAATTACCTAACCTAAAACAACTATTCACTTTAACTTAACCCTCCTACTATTTTTCCCTTTTCTTTTTTCTTCTTTTGCTTGGTTTTCAATTATGAAATGAAATTTGTGTCATTAAATATTGCATGCCACTAGAAGTTTGCAACGGATCTCACGCTAGACAAGAACGAAGATATGGGGAAAAAGACACAAGTTTATTTTACTAAATAAATTAGCAATCCAACATGGTAATGTTATCTTGGAAAATCTTTCCCATGTCGAGTTTTGGAAAATCCTCAATCATGTTGTCAATAATTTCATCCTTTAACATTGGTACTAAAAGTTGATTCAACAAGGTTAAGCTTCATTGATTTGTGTTAGATTTTTTTTAGAGAGGATAAGTCCAACCACATAAGAAATTAACACCACTCTTAACCCAAAATCTTAAGACAATAAGTTTATAGGCCTTGATTCTTATATAATACTCAACTTTCTCATTTTTACTCAATGTAAGACTTAAACTCACACTTAGGTTCTCAACAATTTAGATGAATAATATTATGGTAATATTGGTACTTATTTGAATATTGTAGATATATAAAAAAATATGAGATATATTTTTTATATATCTCATATTACCACAACCGTTAAAACACCCAACAAAATCTAAATTAAAATGTAAGTTCCCAAATGTTAGTGTAGAATTTTTAAAGCAAAAAAGGGGAAAAAGATGAACAAGAAAGAGTTAAAGTGTCCTTGTGTTCCTTTAATGGAAAATAGTTTTAAATTTTGAATAAAGAAGATAAGATTGAGGGAGATGCTTGATGTTAGATGCTTCAACTACTAATGAGGTAAAGGGGACCTTTAGATTTTGAATGAGAATCTTTCACAAAGAAAAACAAATAACTCAAACCCTCCCTCTCTAGTTTTCTATGCATCATTATCCTTTAGCTTCTTGGTACCTTATCAAATGCAACCTTTTGATGACTTTTAAAGTTATTATACTTCATTTAAAACTCATTTAGATTATTTTAAGGACCAAAACATAATCCCTTATTTAAAGTCAATGATGCATGCTCATGCCTTTTTTATGCATAAAATATAACATTTGGCACCCATATGTGATACCTACTACAACTACTTCAACTCTGAGTTCATACAAATTCAAATCAGTAATACTTAACCTTAACTAATTATGTACATGAATCATAATTAATATAGCCCCTCTGGTATGATTAGAGTCAAAATAGTTATCATTTTTCCCCAAAAACATACCAATATACCAACAAAATATAATATTTGGTTTGATCCATTGACAGTGATATTATATATATAAAAATATAAAGATAGATAGAGTGATTAAACTGTTCATCAAATTAAACTCTAAACTATAGAGTAAACTTTCTTGTCCAGTGAAAGAAAAAAGATAATAATCATTTCATTTCTTTTTTTTGCTGGGAAAGAGAAAAGAATCTACATGTTAATGAATGAGTGCGAATTTTTTTATGTGGTGGGTGAGAAACTGAGGAAATGGAGAAGTTAGTAGGCTTTTACTACCTGTACTCTCAAAATTTCTTCACGCACTCCTCAAATTTTTGAAATGACTATTTTACTTCTTTTTTTTAAATGATTTCTAGGTTACATGCTACAAATCTGGAACAAGTTTTTTAAAATTTCTCTAAAATTTCTGAAATAGGACAGTAATATTTTGACAATTTCTTTTTAACAAAATTTATTTTAAATGCAAACCAAACTTTTTTTTCCCTTTTCAAGTTAGGACAAACTTTTATTTCATTTATTGAGATACTGTCACGTGTGTATTGTCAAAAATTTATCAACAAAATTTTGTTAAAAAATAATTTTCCTTTCTTTAATGCATCAAAATTCATTGAAATACAAGGTTATCGAAATGAAATTTCTAGAAAGTACATATAATATCTCTCCAAACAAATTTTTTAAAATATTTGACATTAAATATCTTAAACCATCAAATGACTTTATTTCGTTGAATAGTTGAACTAAATTTTGTCTTAACTCTAAAATGGTTGTTAGAATGAAATTTTGTTGCTTGAGACTTACAACTGAATACAATGAAAATATGCCACTCAAGCTTGTTTTCAAGTTAAACAAAAGGTTGTACTGTTTGAGTATGAAATCAACATTTGAGCAACTTACGATTAAGTTATTTTATTTACGAGAATAGTTCAAATACTTAGATAAACAAATAAAACTTCATCACTTAAGTGACTAATCGTTAATTGAACAATCAAATGTTGCAAGATATGCAGAAACATCAAATTCAACAAAAGGGTCAGAAACAAATAAGTCGATTTAATCACTTTTTTTAATTGATCAAACAAATAATGAGTTCAAACTAGTAGATAAAAGAACTTAGATTTCTAAAGCTGGAAGGCATTTACTCAAAATTAAAATATGTATAAAAAATTATACAAGACAAGTCAGCCACTACGCAATAAAATTTGACTTTATAGAAGAGCTTAAAAACAGTTAGAAATTGAGAGAGAATAGTAAAAGAAAAAAAGACATGGACTTAAATCCGAGGTCTTGCATTAGATAGTTATTTATGCATCCCAACAATTTCGAAATTTATTTTCCAAAACGGATTTAGTTTTGGAAGTCAAACATTCCGGAAATCATTTTCCGGAAGCGCTAGGGTGGAGAAGAAATTTGATGAGTTGGAGAAAGCAATTGCCCTTACATTATAACTGGCAAACTAGGTAACAAACTAGTCTTATTTTCTATGCGAGATTTTACACATAAAGAGGATTGAATAGAGTTCTTTATTGAATGGACTGTCATTTAAAAAGACCTTAAACAATAATAGTCCAATTCTTCTACAACTAAAATATTTTTTGCTCATAAAAATTCCTTAATTTGTATTTTATACTTATCATAAATTTTATTTTTAAAATTTATAATTAATATGGTAATTTTAAATAAAACAAAGATAAGTAATATTTATTAAAAATATAAAAAAACGACTATTTATATAAAAATTAGAAGAAATTGAATGTTGTTTGTCCCGATTTCGGATATGTAGATGCAATTTTCTCAATATGGAACGAATATAATAAAATAAATAGCAAATATCTTATCAAATAAATTTTGACATAGTGGTTACGAGTAAAACTCATTTATGATGTAACAATCTCTTTCCAGATTATATTCTTAATTGAAAGAAATAGCGTTATAATTGTTTATCAGCACTCAACTCGCATAGATGCTGATTTCATGAATTTATCGGAAAACAAATTCTGTGTAATACAATGAATTCATTTATAAAATTGGATAAAAATTCTTGGTTTTCAAAAGAAAAAATGTAATATTCCTCTTCGAATACGCAATTTTGTCTAATTCATATTTTTTCCAGTTTTTAAAATAGAAATCAGTTAAACTCCATTGAATCGAACAATCGAATAAACTACAGAAGAAAAAACGAACACAAACTGTGAACTACTCTCCACCAGTTTTTCCGTAAAAGTGTAAGATAAAGATGGCGTTGTTTTCATAAACAAAAGTTACCCTTCGCTTCTTTCACTTTGCTACATGCGAATGAAATCTTTATACTTTTTTTTTCTTATTATTTTATGCAACCAAACGAATGAAGAATACTTTGAAAAAATCCTCTTTTTTCTACCCTATCAGAATATAGTAAGTGAAGATGAAAGGGGGTAAGCGAAAAAGGAAAGACGCATGCAGATATACAAATAAATTAAACTATGACAAACTGTTTCCAACCTCCAAAGAAAACGACCCATCAAAACTGTTACAACTCAAAATAAACAAAAGAATGCTATGCGATTTTTCTGGTCATGCCCCACCCCATCATCCAGACAGGATGTAGTCACTGTTCATTTGAGAACTCCTTCTGACTGTAACACAGTATACACATTCCAAACCAAAACTGTTTCCCATCCAACCAACTCAACACTGCTCTGCCTCTGCGACAAACCCATACCTCACACGAATCAGACGCAGCTGCTTGTCTAAGAAAAACACTCCAATTATGACCTCACAATGCAGCTTCTGAAAAGGCAACAATGACATCACATCACAATAGAGGTGGCATCTTCTGAAGGTGACCATATAAAATAACTAGGATGAGAGGATGGACTGAAGTGCAAGTTGCTGCTGAGGCTGCAAGGATGACCAGGTGGAAGCAAGGGTTGAAGGTGGCAAAGTCTGTTGTAGCTGCCTCAATAGATTAATCATCCGACTTACAGTTTGTTCAGTTGCCAGATCAGTTCCCGCACATAAAACCTGCACCACAGTTGATGCACAAAAAACAAAACACATTTTAGTATGGAAAAGTGGGGCCAGAATCTAACACCAACTAAAAGAACTGGCACTATAATACCTCAGCGAAAACTGCGACAATTTTGGGAAGATATTGATTGTTGGGACCTATGAGTTCTCTATCAGATCTGAAATTCAAAGGAAGTGCGTATCAATATATATATATATATAACAAATACCAAAGTCAACAACCAACAAAAAATAAGAGGCAGCATATATATCGGTAAATAGAAATCAATCAAAACATGTTTTGGATTAGAATTCCACCTTTCAACCATTGAACAAAGTTGGTCGTGCACAACCTTAGCCTCGATTAAATCACCTTTTATAGGCAAGCAACTCAGCCAGGCAGGAACAACCTGATACAAAGCAATAAACGGTTAGGTTAGAAATAAATCCACAACCAGAGGAGGGCTTTAGTCTAATCTATCATTTTACTCAAGGATTCAAAATGAGTGTCAGGACCTAATACCCATCTTATCCTAAACCAGGGTTTTCGGCCTAAAATGTTCAGAGAACCCACCAAATAAATGATAAAGAACAAATTATGATTAGAAAATTCTTCCACAATTGTGTGGAAGTCCTCTTCAGAAAAGCATCAATTACTGATAGAAGCAGAGTTTTCCTGATGTGAATGACTCGGACAAAGTCCTCTCTAAGTCTCAAGAATTTTGAACCGTATGCAAAATTAAATACCTTAATCATCTAGCTCAGGGACTGACTCAATTAGACACAGTAAACATATTATTAGGTTTGTCCGTGTCTATCCAGAAACCACAGGTTTTCCAGCATTACTAGAAAAAACATGCCAAAGGAATCCAGGGAGTAAATTCAGCAAAAGCTGAAAGACTCTCCTTATCAGGATCTGGATGAAGCCAAAAGACTTGACCATTACTCCAATGATAAAAAATCACCGTTATCATATGGCACAAATACTAAGCCAAGCAACATGACTACGTACCAACTTACAATTTTTCAAATGACATCAGGATCACAAGCAATATCAAGTAAACAGCAGCGTTTTAAAAGACAGCAGAGACATGGAGCACCAAAATGTAATATACCTGTGTCGCATTTATGCTATCACGGTGAAACTGGCATATCTTTCCAAGAGCTGAAACAGCATTGTCATATGCCATTACGTTATCAGGAAGTTGTGCACTTGGATGCCTTATCACAGCATCTAACCTTGAGAGTGCCTCTACAGTAGAGTAGATAAAAAATAAAATAAAAAAGATATATAGTTGGCCACGGCAAAACAGTCAAATGGTATTGGGCAACTAACCTCCAACAAGGGGTTTGAAAACAGATCCACCAAACTCAGCACAAACACCAACACCATAAACAGCAGCCTGCAAAGACATTTAATTATTTTGAGATTATTATTATCTCAAATTATATCAATATACAGTAACCGAGGAAATGAAGTTAACCTGTCGAACATCTGGATATTCATCATTGCAAGCTTCTAGTAAGAATGGAAGGAAAGAATCATAATATCTGTGCAACACAAAGAAACATGTAAAAATATAGAACAAAATCATTCCGAGTAAAGGGGATAAAATAATTTTGTGCTGGGAAATGTAGAAAATCCACACAAGAACGAAAGACAGGGGACTCCCACAAGGAGGAAGAACTTACTTGAGAGCAGTTTCACGACAGTGCTCAGCAACATCATCAAATATACAGATGGCAATTCTCCTTTCCTCTGAAGTTTTATCTTTACCCTGATATTGATTATCAATAGCAGAGGGACGGAATGGGATCAGAAAACAGAATGGCACACATTTCTAAGCTCGTAATTTGTGCAAATTTTAAAATGTGCACATTCACAAATATTGGCAAGTAGTTCAGTAGTAAATTAGTAATTGACATAATCTAAGTTATTTTACATGTGCTCTGGGAAGGGGGATCAGAACATTAGCATGTTCCCTTAATAAAACCCAAATTTCATACAAAAGCGTTTAAGGAGGTTGCATTGTTAGGATAGGCTAGTTCACATGGTATTCTCCACTTTTTTCACTAACTACATGGCCTTTTTTCCCCAATAAAAAAGGGTATACATAACAAACAGGACAAATGAATATCAACTTAGGAAAGAAAAATAATAGCTAGACAAGATTTTTTTTTTTTCAAATTAATTGCCATATGGAAAAATATTTCACAAAAAACAAAAAGGAAACGCCATGAGAGGAAAGAGACTAAAAAACAACTTACAAAGCAAGAACGCCAAAAATTCAAGAATAATTCGAGGTAGAAAATTAGTTCTATGTCAGTTTGACGCAAAACCAAACATGCACTCTAGCATCAAAGATTATTAGATAGACAGAAAAAAACTTACAAACATAGGGGTTATGTATGAGGACAGCTCATCAAAGAACGGCAAGAAGGATGTCTTGAATGTTTTTATCAAAGTTCCCAAGCAATCACCAACCTAGAACATAATGATTAAAATAATTGTTAGAACAGCACATAAAAAAGAATTAAACTAAATGACTCAGATCACAAAAACAGATTACTGAACATACTTGGTCAAAAAGATCCTCTTCTTGCTCATTTTCTTCCTTGAGTAGTTCTCTTTCTTCAGCATCAAAGTCCTCTTCTTTGGCCCTCTCTGCTCTTTCATGTTTTCTTGTTGAGCTGGCTGTAAGGACTTGTTTAATCTCATCAACAATACTCCGTACTTGCTTTTCATCTAGATGTGGTCCCGAGACCTGAGAGAAACAAATCCAATCCAACTTCAGTTTTAAAAAGCAGATTAGAGACAATAAAAAAAATCACTTGAGATTTTAGAACACCACAAAATAGCCTCAAATCCATGTCCAACCATGAGCACAGATGCAGAATTATATGGCAACATATAATGATTTGATTGCAGTTTCCTGTTACAAATCCACCCCATTTCCAAAACACAGGTAGAATAAACAATAACAAACAAGTAGTAAACAATTGGATAATACTAAAAAACAAAACAAGTATACTTCAAATTGTCATTCTACAGTTGAAAAATTCATCTGTGGCACACTTTCTTCTTTCCTGCAATGGTGTTTATCCCCTCCATCATTACACTTCTTCCACACCTTTTTCGTTTGTTGCATTAACACGGTGGTTCTACTTACCCCCACCCCATCTGGCTCACCACGTATAGGGAAAGCCTTGCTGTCCTATTTTTGCCTTCAAATTTTGTCCTGTCATTAGTTAAGAACTATGTAGTTCGTATTTTCTTAGGATGTGTGACTTATGATCATAAATTATATTTCTAATTTGAAGAGGAATGAATAAACTGTATTTTTACGGAGTTTGTAGGCACTGTCTACAATGAGTAAGAATAGCTGAAAAGGTAGTCATCCCACTAATGCTATTTCCCTTTATATTTAAAAAATGTTCCCAAATTATTCAATCCAAATATGCCATATCTAGTAATATACAAATTCTACTCTATGTAACATTCTTTCAAGGTATATTGTTACTTAAGTACCAGAACACACATCATGGACAAAATTGTCTCTCCCATAAACTATTTTGGGTATCAAGTTCACTCAAATAATTATGACAGACTGTAAATAAGATTGTACGCATCAAAACTGTTACATTTCAGATATAAAGATGACTTTAAAAATCTTCCATCATGATAGAGGGATGTTACAAACCTGTATACATTCATTCAATGCGTCCAACATGCTTGCACAAATTTCTACTTCTGGCTCCTGGAAAACAAAATATATATTGATACAAGCACACCAAAAAACTGCAGTGTGGATTCCAAATTACCAGAATAATAGATGGGCAGGATTTTAACCTTGTGTAAAGCCTCCACCAAATTTGGTATGATATAATCAGACAACTGCTTTATGTAAGTCTCATCACGACCTTGTGATTGTCCCTTCTCTACAGCTGATTTCGCTGAGGTTAGCAGTTCTGGCATGGCTACATTAAAAAACAGGCAAGTGACATTTAAAACAATCATTAAGGGTACTGGAGGATATAAATAAATAAATAAAAGATCAAGAAAATACCTGAAACTGCTGCCTTCCTAACTTCTTCATGGAAGTAAAATTTAAGAAGTGGAACCAATGTGAAAGCAACCTAGATGATTTCACAAAGTTAGCCAATAAAATATCCAGGACTGGAAAATGCCAAATAAAATATAAAACAAAATAAACCTGGTCAATCCAAGGAAAAAATCCTTCCTTCAACTCGTCAGCATAGCAACATAGCATGTTACAAGCAGTAGCCTTCTCCTCCAAGACACTAGTCTTAATGCCTATCCTTTTATCCCCAAGTGTAATTGTCTCGATGCTACAAGAACAACAGCCAGATACAAAAGTATTTAAAACAGAATCAATGCATCCATACATAAAGGTCTAATACATGGAAGTCTAGGAAATTATTTTTTCATACAAATGGAAATTAATAAAAGAAAATATCATATGTAGCTCACATTATCATAAATAGATAAAAATGTCTTCAAAATAAAGACTGATGTAGAAGCTCAAATACAGGGAAGGGCATCCCGAGGAAATGAAATGAAGAATGAATTGCATATCACATCATACTAAAACCATAGTTGTCATTCCTAGATAGCAGAGTGGAGCACCCAAGCCTAAAAGTGAGATAGTGGGGCAATGGATAGCCGAATGACCACCATTCTAATATTTTTATGAAATTTATATACACATTATTTTAGATGTTTACATGTATACTGATTGTCTTATCTAACAATATATGTATATATACTGCTTAGTAATATTTATATTATTTTTTATCTGTCACATATATTGTGCATATTTCCTATTATTACTATATTTTTTATTATTTAGCTTATTATATTATATGGTAAGTTTGATTTAGTTTTTATTAGTACAATTAGTTAGTTTATATATCCATTACTACTTATTTGTATTACACTATATAATATATAATTATATAATATTCTACTCTTTATTGAGTTTACTAGATTATGTGATAATGTAATTATTTAAAAGATTAAATATATTTTTTATATTTTATTAATACTATTGCATTTATTATTTTTTGGTTTATTATATTACACTGTATGTCCACATATTATAAGTTTATAAGCAACCGACCTAAAAATATGATGCTGGACCCAAATTGAGGACCAAAGCCCAACAGAGGAGAAATGAGAATACTAAATCATGAAACCCTAATGACCCACGACCCACAAGTTAACATAAGAAATGGAAGGTTGACAGCAGCAAAATGGAGGTCATGAACTGCAGTTTTTAGTACGGCTTCAAATCCACAATGCAACAAAACACTCCAGAAGCCCCAATGTGGCCACCCAACCACAGCTCCAAAACATATCACAAGCCTCACCACCATTCCACCTTGCTATACCACTATCGCTAACACAGGCTAAAATAAGGTATCAATAATTTATGAACAAGAACCGAAAACGCACCTGTCATCATCTTCGTCAAATTCAGTATCAGAATCCGCAGATGTAATGGTCACATCAGGCTTAAGTTGTGCAGACTGGATCAGAGGAGGCATCACAAAACCCATATATGGGAGAAAATCCTGTCCAAGGCACTTGCAAAGCCGTGCCCATGCCTGAATGCATGGAAGCCAAGTGAAAATTTGAGATTTATAAGAATTTTAACTAGAAGGAAAAAATGAATTATAGCCAAGTTGATGGAAACAAGTGGTAAGAAGACTGTACTTGTAACATGTAACTAGCAGTTGGATCATCAGCATCCAGTTGAGACTGCTGCAGAGACATCAAGACATCCATGACCTGGTAAAGGAAAAATGAAAACTATATATTAGCACAAAGAAAGTGAACAACGATTCAAGTAAAGAATATAAAATTACTACTTCTACCAATAATATGAATTTAAAAAGAAAAAAAATCAGGACTAAGTTAAAAATTCACCTGTTTGGCATCGTCCCTGAACTTCTCCTTCCCAACAGCCATTCCTACCAAACTAATGCACTCCATAGCTTTGGCTCGGAGCATCCGATTAGATTTATCATTTGCATTAACCAGAATAGCTTTTAAGTATGGAATCACAGCATCATAATACTTCTGAAAGTGCTCCTGTCGTCACAACATTCTTATATATTAAATATAAAAGTTAAAAGCATTGCTACTGCAATGGAGAATATTAGCTACGCAAGTACCTGTGAAGAATCTGCAACCGATGCTAAGGCTGTCAAAGCCCCTTCTTGAACCATTTGTTTGCCATTCTAGAACAAAGGCAAGAGAAAGAAAAGATAATCATATATTTGTACACCGACCATCCCAAAGGCATCAACTATTAAACGTATATGTTAAATATTTATTATTTATCAAAAAGCACTCTCACACAATGGATCAAACAAAAGATCCGTAAGATGCATACAATTAAGAAACAAAATAATAAACAAACCTATGTGAAATATTGCTTTAGCTCAATTTTAGGAAAAGATAAAGCAACAAATCACTCCAGGAAAATAACTATACTAAACATGCAGCAGGACAAATACATCAACAAGCATGTGAGACTTAGACACTCCTTAATATCCAAGTCCCAATACAGCACCGCCCCTAAAAGCTGATGTTCCAATTGCTTACACTTCTCTCAGTGACACTTCACACTTTATGGTTGTTATAATCTTCAATGGAGGGTCCTTTCCAAGACAACAATAACCTAACTATGATACCAATTGGTAAGCAACCAAGTACATGGGGAACCCGTTCTTAAAAGCTCAGTAAACTCTTGAATACTCAACCAACCATCTCATACTACACAAATATAAGACTTACATCCCATATCCAAGTTCAGACCAAAGACTACAAAAAAAGAAACCAAGGAGAATCCAAAGTGTGATATCTGTTTCCAACCACAAAGTCCAAACAAGGAAAACATCATACATGATCTACCGAAAGATAATATTATCAAAATTCAAATAATTGAAAATTTTCTCCCTAGCTAGATATCAAAATAAGTCAATACCTGCAAGAGTACCAAAAGTTTGCTCACAATCCCATCTAAGTAAGGTGTTAGAATATCAGGGGTACAATTCTCAGTGAAATTTAGCACAGCAGAAGCAGCATGAGCCTGTAACAAACAAATAAAAAAGTGGTGAATAAGAGTACTGAATTTCTGAATAAACCAGAAAATTCACCCTGGCCATTTAACTTTCTTAAATGTAAATGTTTGTTAAGATTATGAAAAGCCTCTGCACAAAGCCTTGAGATAACTGAGCAGACTAATGGCAGTAACTACTAGGTTTGCATTAATATGTGATCACCAGAACCTATAAACAAATAATACTTGAGGTAACACAAGATGACAGCTGCATGACTTGATTTATTACAATGGCAGACAAGGTACCTAATCCAGACAAAAAACACAATAACAAACCTGAACTCTTGGATTTTGAAAATCATCCATCGCACCCGCCAAAGCAGGAAGGACTAAATGGTGAAATTTAACCTGCAAATCTGGCCCCAAATCCGTGGACAACTGCCCAATCGCATTTATAGCTGCCCATCGCACTCGAGGATGGGGGTCACGAAATGAATTTAAAATCATTGACAACACCTGTTCCAGATTCTTTATCATCACCTGCACCATCAAATATCACATTCTTAGAGACACAACAAAGTACTCGGGAAATAATTTTCTTCCAGCTCATCATGAACATTCATACACTCAACTGTTCGGAACAAAGACAGTTACAGAATCCCTCATACCTTGCTTACAGTATAACATGCTGCACTTCGGATTCCCATCAAAAAGAAGTATTATAATAATATTAATAACAAAGTAAAAAATGATGAATAGCATACCAACACGAATCATCAAATACTGGTAACCGTACACAAAGGTTTAAACACAAAAGCACTACATAAAAGCATGGGAACAAACATAGATGCAGAAAAGCCTAATAAATAGTAAAAATATCAATTATGAATGGCCAGCAGAGCAATAACATATACTTTCTATCATCACCTACACTACCTAAATCACAATTTAAGTGAAAAATGACCAAAGACATAAAGCATATTTTTTTACTGCAACTTATGAAATTCATCCACACAGCATAAAAAACACAGGTCCAAACATAAAAGCAAGAAAACTCCAAAAACACAATCACAATATCCTACTAACAGCAAAAATACCAAAGCAAGTGGTGATACCTTCGAACAACCCTCCGCGATCTGCGCAAGAGCAATGATTGCAGCATGGTGCTTTTCCCACTCAGGAGCAGACAAGTAAGTGGGCAACAACTCAGAAGCAACAGGCACTATGGTGTTCCCGCCCAGCGCAATCGAAAGCCTATCCAAACATTCCTGCCCAAACGCATAGTTACTGGTCTCACCAGCATCCTCTTCCTCGTCCACTGCAGCGTGCCATGCAGGAACATCCTCAATATCCAGCAACAAATTCAGCAAAACGCCAAAAAGCTTCCTCACAAACTGCGGCAACTTCCTCATCATCCCAGGGGCGCGTTCCCTGGCCTCGGCGAGAGTTACAACAAACTCAATCGCCAAGTGCCGCGTGCCTTCCTCCAAGGCCTCGGCTTCCGCAACCTGCAGCATGGAGCCGACGACGTCCACAATCTGGCGCCGGAGGAACCGCGGCTCGGTACCAGCGAGCTCGATGAAGAGCTCGAGCGCCTCCTGCGCGACGGCCTCCTGGCCGGAGTTCAGTGCCTCGGTGAGCGTCTGCATCATGAGAGGGAGGAGGTCCTGGAAGCGGTCGCGGTCAGAGGAACTAGTGAGGCACTGGATGAAGTTGATGGAGGCGGCAAGGGCAGCGATGCGGACGTCGGACGGGGTGGAAGAGTGGAGACAGCGTAGAAAGACGGAGTGGAGAGTGGACAATTGAGGAAGTAGGGTTTGACCGATGTAGTGCGCTAATTGGGCGAATATGAGGAGGGAGACTTCCTGGAGCCTGGGTTCGGGGGAGGTGACCCACTGGAAGAGGAGGGGGAGGAGGTTGGGCCAGGCGGAGGGGTCGTCGGGGAGAATTGCGGCGGCGAGTTCGGAGATGGTGTCGCATAGCTTCTTTGCGATAGATTTGATGGGCTCTTGTTGGAGGGTGGAGAGGAGGAGGGAGTGAAGGGAGGAGCGGCCGGCCGGGGAGAGGTGTGGCCAGAGGAAGGAGTCCTGCTGGCGCGTGAGATGGCGGCGGAGGAGGATAGCGGACATGGTGCGGGTCTCCGGTTTGGGGGCAGTGTGGAGGAGGTGGGCCAGGCCGAGGAGGAGGGATTCCGGGCGGGCCTGCTTGCAGAGGTTGAAGAGAGACTCAGCCTGAGAGCGCTGGTCGTTGGAGGATGACATCAAGTGTGAAATTAGGGATTCCAGATGAGTGGTATCCGGTCCCAGAATTAGCGCCACTTGGGCTTCGTTCTGCCTGGGATCGCTGGCCATCGCTGTCTGTGATTTACCGATGAAGAATTGAAGAACAGAGGAATTAACGGTGCGAGAAATTGAGGAACTGTGCTGTGGAGCGCAGAGAATAAGAGTGAAGAAAGCGAGGGAAGACGAAAAACAAAGGTGGAACGGCAAGGGTTTGTGTTTGAGGGAGGGATTTTAAATGGCGGGATGGGTTTGGATGTCAGGTTTTTTGCCCTACGCTTTTTTACAGTTCCAATGTGGTTGGTTTATCCTTTCACCTGTGTGCCTCTCCAACGCTTATCTCATATACACTGTAGTTAGTAACACCGGTCTCAAACCCTATTTTATAACCTTAATCATATCATATTCGTTACTTCATTTAGCAAATAATATCAGATTACACAAATAATAACACAAAATAAACTTATCTCTTTCTTTCTTTTTCTTTTTTTTTTATATTTTTCATTTATCTATTATTTCTTATCAAATTTCATTTTTTCATTTTTTATTTTTCAATTTTTCATTTATCTATTATCTCTTATCAAATAATTCTATTCATTTTTTCTTTCTTATCCTGCAAGCCTCAATTAGTTTATTTTCAGTATTCATCTGTTTATATTTTATAGCTATATCATATATTTTAAATGAATATTTGTTTTGTTAGTAACTATAATTATATTATTAATTACATTTTAAAAGGTAGAATAAGAATAATAATTATCGATAAAAAGAGGAACTTTTTTTATATATAGTTATTGATATCGTATATTTTAAATGAATATTTGCTTTTTTTTCAAACCATAAATATATTATTAATTATAATAGAAATAATAATTGAGGATAAAATAAAAGAATCTTAGTAATAGATTATTATTATTAGAAACGCACATGTATTATTTATTTTATGATAACAAAAAATAATATTTTTTATTTACTTTATAAGTATTTTTTTATTATAAATAGTTATTTAATTTAAAAGTAATCAAATGAAAAAATAGTTAAATTCAAAAAATAAAATTGTAACATAATTATTTTAATTTAGAAAACAATTATTTAAAAGATAAAGTTAGAAAAAATATATATATTTCCCTTTGTGTACTGCTATATTTATGTATTTATAAATTATAATAGAACCAACATATTGGATTCATTAACTGACGGATACCATTTTGCTTTTTCTTTTCACAAGCTTCTTTGTTTTTAAAATTGCTATTAATATTTATTGGATTTTGCATTCAATTTTTATTGAAAAAAATGGAAATAATCTTGTTACCTTATTGCGATTGATTGATCCTACAAAAAGCTATTGGGATTGATTGATCCTATAAAAGGTAAATTGTTATTTAATGCTTCTTCTTGTCAACTCATCTTTTGGCAGATTTTTTTTTTTTGTGTAACTAAAATGTTTTTCAAAAATAAAAAATTACCTATTGATTCAATAAAACTAAATTGGTGTTTTTATTCTTTGGATGTTAATGCTAAGATAAATGATTAATTTAGTAGTTGAATGCTAAGATAAATGATTCATTTAGTAGTTGAATATATTAGGAGATCTTAATTCAGTACCAAATATTTATTTTAATATTCGAATATGTGAAAAAATAATATAATAATTAAGGTTTGTGTTGTGATATTATTCTATTATTAAAACATACTTTTAAGAACCGAGTTAATAGTAAATTATAAAGTATTTTATTATGAAGTTTTAATTTTAAAAATAAATTGATTTTTCTTTGTATATTTAGTAACTAAAATAAGTTTTTCTTTTAACAACTAAATTAATATTACGTTCTATATTTAATGACCAAATTGGTCATCCATTGATATTATAAGTAAAATACAAATAGTTGATATATTCGTAACAATATGAAAAGTCCTATAAAACTCAACGGATTCCACTACGTCGAATCTTCAAATTCATCCTATATAAATGTAAATATATTTGAATACTTTTATTTTATTAATATAAGTCTCATTAAATCAATGTGAGTGGATCTTCAAAAATATTTATTTTACTATAAATATATAAAAACTTATATATATATATATATATATATATATATATATATATATATTATATATATATATATATAAAAAAATTTGGGGCTAAAGTCCCTTCAACAACCGTAACTTTGTGTATTTCAACAATTTCAAAGAAATTAAAATACTTAATAACCGAATTACTTGTTATTGAATTCTTTTCATTTCTTAAATAATTAGTTTGAATAAAGTTATTGAAATATTTTAAAATTCAATTTTTTGTTTGGATAAAATAATTTAATTTCTATTTTACAGCGAATTCAATCTTACCTTTGAGTCTATCTTAGTTATCTTGACTATCAATTTGATGTAACTCGTCTTGATTTTTGGTTCAAGTCGACTTTCGGCTTAGTCTAGTCTGACCCAATTTGACAATCGACCCAATCTGACTCGATTTGATCTTCGGCCTGGTCCAGCTCAATTAAACCTTTGGCCCAGTCCGACCAGGCTCGACCTTCGGCCCATCGCGAGCTGACCTGGGTTGACCTTCGACCCATCGTGGGTCGACTCAGCTTGAACTTTGGCCTATGTCAACTTGACTCGATCTTCGACCTGATCCAGCCTTATTCGACCTTTACCTGACCCAGCTTGAGCTTCAGCCCAGGCCGATCTTGTTCAACCTTTATCCCGCTTCGGCCATGTCTGACCTTCAGCCCAGCCCAACTACTGACTCGACCTTCGGCCCAACCTCACCTGGCTCGGCTCGACCTTCGACCTAAACCAACTTGTCTCAGCCTTATGTTCGGTCCGACTCAACTTTTTGGACTTATAGACCTTTTTTTGTCCTAACCAATAAACAATTCCACCTGGGGAAATTCAATTTCCTTCTTTATTAAGTGAATTTCAAATTTTACTATTTTAATTATATGAAATACTTTCTTAAAATTCCTCAATTTCAATTTTCTTTTAATTTTCATATTCAAACATATCATTTTTCTTGAAAAAATTTTAAATTCTTCAAATAAATGAATTATTCTCTTAAACTGTCTCATCCAAACAAACATCGTAAAGTTTGTTGAGTTTATATTTTCCTTCACATTATTGTATATCTTTTAGAATTTAGAAGTCAAAAGAGAAGTGAAATATAAATCTACTCGTAGATAATACTCTGATTTTACAACATCCTCCAACTCAAGTTCTACCACAATAAGGTTAAGAGGTTAAATAATTATAAATATCATAACTAATTTGCTAAAACATGTAAGGAATCATTCGAAACTCTTTATAAGATGATTGACAAGAAATAAAAATATATTTTTTAGAAACGAACGTGAATGTAATAATAGTACTATTAGGTGAAAAGTTTTTGTTTTCAATCAAAATCAAACATGAATAACCTTTTGTAAATCAAAGATAAATGACATATAATTTTCCTTTTAAATTTATTGATAACGAAAGATTAAAAAAGTTAAAGGAAAATGCTCGATCTAATTTTAAAATTACTTTAATGACAATATTGTTAAACATTTCATACAAGTGTTTAATGGTGAGAAGGAAATTAACATGCATATTGTGTACAAATAAACAAAAATATTTCTACTTACAACTTATACATGACATATATGATAATGAGGTTAGGGACATTTCATTTAACAAAAATATAATCTCAACAATATATATATATATATATATATATATATATATATATATATATATATATATATATATATATATATATACTTATGCAAAGACTAGATTAATAGATTAGACTTTGTCTAGAGGCTATATAGATTGAAAGAAGGGGGAAATGAAAAAGTTTGGTGTATGAATTAATGATAAAAGAAGTAAACAACTTAGTTATTTCATATTTGATAGGAGACATGAATGTTTGGTGTCATTATACTTTATTGAGTGGAAAATATATGCATTTATAAGATGTTTTACTCATATTTTGAGAAGTGAGAGATCACATGAAGTTGATTCCACGATTATTAAAATAAAAGTTGCATGCAATCATATGAAATATTCTTCTAATAGATTAGTAACTTTCAAGAGATATGCAAACGAAGTAAGCATACTACTTGTAACATCTCAATTTTAATAGTTTGAAACTAATCAAATCATATGTTTCATCATAGCGTTCAAAACATTTAATCTAATGTAAATATATAAATATATAAATATATATATATATATATATATATATATATATATATATATATATATATATATTAATACAGTCTTACAAAATATAAGACTATAAAAATATATCATTTATACACTTAAACTTAAACTATCAAACCTTATATCAAAACTAACCACTCCCTAAAACTCCTCAAGACTTTTCACTACTCTAACTGATAGTTCCTCATCCACCAAAAGTGCTTTTATACTTGTAACTTCATCTACTCCCACCAAATTGGTGATCATCACAAAATAAGAGAACATAACACAAGAACAACCAAGAAAATAGACGGATAGGGTAAGATAGTGTGCAAAATAAATATTCATACATATATTTATATCATGACAAAAACCTACAACATGGTATATAACATATATATATCTATAATCACACAAGCAGTTGACACTAGACTCAATTATTCAGATATATACCATAGATATAAGTACCACTAAAGGTATGCACATGTGATGGTTTCTAGTCTCTATAGAGTACTATGACACAAGGGACCATCACCCAACTTCACAAGGTTAATCATAACCCATGATCAAAGAACAAATTCAAAGACTAGGACCTCCCACCACTTTCACCACATAACTCATTCTATTATATGTGAGTTTGAATAATTATTAAAGTTTAGTATACCTCCTTCCAAATTCCCCTATATCCAGACATACACTAACAACACCAACCTTAAGAATTTCCCTTTAAATCCTTCAAATGTCAATACATATGTTCACCACAACACTTTATGTTTATATATTCAACTCAATTTATAGCAATAAGGACTATAGAATCCAATTCAAGTATACACATAACCTTCAAAGTAACCAAAACAACAAAAACAGGAAAACATGGCAAATAGCGGTATACATAAAATACATCCAAAGGGTGAAAATCATTTATCTAACCATATACTTCAAAAAAAATATCCCACTAGTCAAAGTGAAAATTCACGTGTATAGGATTAACTGTCAAAATTTTTAGCTTAATCTAACGGTTAACAAAGCAAAAATCTTTATTTTACCAAGAGGACGCAGTATTAAAAATTGGGTAATGCCCAACGCTGATCAATTCGTAAAAATCGGCGCTCAACGTTGCCATGGTGAGGCTTAGTGTCGTATCAAATATCAACAATCTCAATTTAAGGTTTTTGGGAAATCAAGACCTATTTCATAGCTCAAATTGGTACTCATCCTTTAGTTATTGGTCTAAAACAGTCTTTAAATATTAGGAGTTATTACCAATTTGATCAATAACTAAGATTCTACATTTTCCCAAATTCCTTCACAATTAATCAACCAATCATACAAGATTCATTAAATAATGTACATACCAAAATCACTCATACAATTAATGATAATTACCAAACTCAACCAATCATAAACATACCAATATCAATCTCTATCAAACTCACCCACACAAACAATACAAACTAACTTCCTTTACCTGACAAAGTGACTCAACCAGCCCAAACATCTCAAAAGACTCAAGAAACACTAAATCACCTTAAGCTCCACAGGATGCTCTATCTATACCTAGTAGGGATGGCAACGGGGCGGGGCGGGTACGGGTATCATGATCCCATCCCCATCCCCATAATAAAAATTCATCTCCATCCCCATCCCCAAACCCAACGGGTATACAACTTTTGACCCATCCCCATCCCCACCGGGTAACG
>Ga0214542_1000237_pt1 | contig 90959 bp, 33 predicted proteins | sample CNSS1metaG_FD_160096 | JGI IMG/M metagenome (GOLD analysis project Ga0214542, IMG submission 160096) | Root nodule microbial communities from cowpea collected in UCLA plant growth center, Los Angeles, California, USA - CNSS1 | ecosystem: Host-associated > Plants > Roots > Nodule | place: USA... | reverse complement strand
GAAAGCATTGAAGTCCAAGGCAGAGGATGCAAAAGGAGGTTTTTTGGTAACTTAATTGTTGTTTTGGTGTAAATTTGGTTACTTGTATCGATAACTAGGCTCACTTTGGCATGTAATTCATTTTCTTTTCAGAACAGAAAGAGGCTGAGGAAGTGATACCGTTGATATGTAAAAGTTCTTCACCAGAATCAGTGCTTTATCAAGCAAGCAATCACTTCTCTAGTCAACACAAGAGGAGAGTGCGATGTATTGCTGTGTGTCCTGTAAATGATCACCAATTTGTCACCAGGTTTAAAATAATATCATTCTTCGTGAAAGCATTTTGCACATGTTTTTCATTTGATTATGGTTTTTTCATTTAATGAAACTACTATGTGATATGTTAAGAGAGAAAGAAATGAAATTGACATGTAGAAGTTCTCTAGTTAATAGAGAAGTCAATTTATTTTTTTCTTCCTATTTTTTTATCTCTTAAAAGTTTGTATAGAGCTCCTTAATGGAATCATAACTTTTTGTCATTTCTTTATCATCTGTTTAACATTTTTCTTGGTAAAAACAAGTCTGTTACATAATTTGATGCTTGCTTCTTTTTTTTTTGTGAATGATTGCAGTGCTTTGGATGGAGTGGTCAACTTGTGGGAAATTCATTCGTCACAGTATGTCTTCGTTTTTCTTTTGAGCCTTTTTGTTTTAAAATTGTTCTTGTATTGTTATAGCTACATAGTTGTCGACTATCACAAATCAAATAATCTTGTATTGTTCCATTCTATATATGAAGTTTTGTCGGAATTTTGTAGGTCTGGAGCTTGTCTTCTCCGAAGTACAAATTGTATATCCCCACAGCAGAGATGGCCAGAAGACATAGTTTGGCACCCAGACGGAAACACCTTGCTCTCGGTATATAGTGCTGATGGTCGAGACTCTCAAATATCAGTTACGGATTTCGGTAGAGTAAAAACTGACGGGGTAAGAAATTTGGATTCTCTATTTAGTTGTTCTGTACTGTTACCGTATAGGACATAACCCAGTAACTTAGTTTAGAAATATCAATTTAGAATTTTGTTTTCATAGAGATTGTTGATGTTATGCAAAACATGGATGTAATTGACAGAGAGCGAACCATGTAAGTTTCTTAGAGGACAAACCTCACGTGACGGGTGTCATAAATAGCATTGCTTTTCTGCCTTGGGAGGAGAATACCAGTTTTGTAACCGGAGGAACAGACCATGCTGTCGTATTGTGGCGTGAGAATGGCCATAACAAATGGAAGCCAGAAGCATTGCACAGGAATCTTCACTCTTCAGCCGTCATGGGAGTATCTGGTATGCAGCAGAAGCAACTTGTGCTGTCTGTTGGCAAAGACAAGAGAATCTTGGGGTACGATGCTAATGTCGGAAGAAAAGATTTCATGCACCAAGTTGACAGTAAATGTTTGAGTGTTCTGCCAAATCCCTGTGACTTTAATCTATTCATGGTTCAAACCGGGTAAGTTTCATCTGTCTTTAACGAATCATTATGAACTTTGACATCTCAATGTACTGACGTTGTAAAACATAAATTTAGGACTCCTGAGAGACAGCTTCGATTATTTGACATGAGATCAAGAAGGTCAGAAGTTCATGGTTTTGGATGGAAGCAAGAAAGCAGCGAGTCTCAGTCAGCTCTGATAAACCAAGATTGGTCCCCAAATGGAGTTTACATAACATCTGGTTCAGCTGATCCTATGATTCACATATTTGACATAAGATATAATGGTCACAAACCTTCCCAATCTATAGAAGCTCATCAGAAACGAGTCTTCAGAGCCATGTGGCTTCGCTCTCTTCCCTTACTCCTTTCCATATCATCTGATCTCCACATTGGCTTACACAAAATTGTGTAGGACACGTGAATAAATAAATCATGATGCTTGAGCTTCGTTAGATTGTGTTCAATATTTGTTGAACAGTGTGATTCGGTTATAGTACGGGTGATGTGTGGTGTTGTGCTTTAAGGGAAACATTGCAGTGTATGCATGTTCCTTCTCCGAAGACATGCATGCACCTTTTCTCTCATTCATGTTTTTCTTTTGAGAGAGGAAAGTGAAATATATGGAAAAAATGATTAAAAAAAATAGGAAAAGCGGCAATCCTTAATTCGTATTTTCTTCTTTTATTGGATAATAATAATAATGATGACGATGACATAAAAAAATATATGAGAGAAAGATAATTAACATTTTAAAATTAATTAACATAATCAAAATGTTGATATTATTTTAAAATATAATATAAATAACTTAAATAACTATATACAAAATATTGAACATATTTATATAATCAACATTTTTATTAAAAATGATTTTAGGAGCATGTTGGTCATCAACATTTACTCTTTTTGTTGTTTTAGGGACAACCATATTTGTAGTTGATGTCTTTGATGACCTTGTTGTACCATTTTTTCCTGCAAAATAATCGATGATGTAAATAAGATATAAGATATGAGTTATAATTATATAATTAACACTACAACATTTTACTTATATTTTAGTTTAGACCTTGGTTCCCATGCTCACCTTTATTCATCGTCCCAATCCCAACATTAAGTCTTCTTCAACATTTTTTTTTAAATAAATATGTTTTAGTTTTTCAATTTTGATGTAAAATTGCAATTCGATCACATTCAAAATTTTGATATATTTTGATCTTCAACTCTTAAAATGAATGAATATAATATTTTTAAATTAGAGATGTTAACTTTATCTTTATGTGAAACGATTTTTAAGATTAACATTTGAGCTAGAATGTATTAAATAGTATAAACAACTTAAACATTCACCCATATGATTACATCAAACCAATCTAATGCAATTGAATTAAAAAAATTATATTTATTTATAAAGTTTGAAAACAAAATAATATTAAAATTTCAAACAACGATGAATTTCAATTTTGCGTTTAAATTAAAGACTAAAATTATATTTAATATTTTTGTAATAACATGTTAGAATATTGTTTTCTTAAAAGAAAAAACATGTTCAAATGTTGTTGAATTTATTTAGCAATTTCTTAAGAATGTCGTGGATGAATTAAAACAAAAGGCGAAAGGAGCAACTTTTTAAGAATGTCGTGGATAAATATTAATTGCGCGTTTAGTTTAACGTTAGTGTAAAATCAAAGTCATGTCACTTTAAGAATATAGCTCAGTGAGTACAATGCTTGAGTTAAACTCACTTTCCATGAGAGTAACAATAATGAAAATCGAACTAACTTAATCATAGGATCTTACTCAAAAAGTGTTTTAGTCATTAACTGCTTTCAAGGCGTGAAAACAAACTAACAAAGATAAAAAATGAAAAAAAAAACAAGAAAAAAACATTAATCATAAATATAAAAAAATACAAGGCAATTATATAAAAATATAATTCATTTATCATAAATATTTTATTCATATTTATGTATTATCTATATATTTTCTAAATATCCGTATTATTACTATCACGTAAAAATAATAATTATATAGTAAACATTTTATTTATATTGACATATATTTACGCTATATAATTAATCAATGTTAATAATAATATATTAATTATTAATATTTTCATATTATTATAACAATTATAAAAATGATTAATTAAAATAAAATCATTAATGATAAGCAAACATACATAACTTTCTACTGTCTTTTTCTTTATCTTTTAATGTTTTTACTTTCTATTATATTGTTTAAGTAAAATATTTAAATTTTTAATTTCTATCTGTAAAAATATTTATTTATCAATATCTATTTTTAAAGTAATTATAACAAAGTTTATAGTATATGATTTATTATTTTACCATACTTAAAAAATTGTGCTTAAATTGTTAATATATTTAACCTAATCCTTGATCTTATTTTATAAACCATATACTTATCTTATTTTTTCGTCGTAGTAAATAATTTCATTCATGCCAAACGGCTAGAAGTCGTGCTTAACACGTAATATAATGTAATAACGTAATTTGGACAAACATGGAGAAAGGTCATTATTGGGCATGATTGTGGCTTGAGATCTTATTTTAATCTTTCTAAGTATTCTATTTTTTTTTTATCAATTCAAAGTTAAGTTTCAAAATAATGGATTGATAGGCAAATTTAGGGGGACAATTTATTTTTCTAAAGAATTGAAAATATTTTATTAAAACTTTATGAAAATAATTAGATTATCTAAAGTTTTCAAATTTTATGTAAAATTTAAAAATTTTAATTTTTTCATAAAATTATGCTTCATTTTCCTATTATCTTTCGAACTTGATTTCAGTTAGATTGACATCAATTTGATTAAGACGGAGAAATTAAAAAAATTCTTATCTTTTTTTTAATTGCATATACTTATATTTATTATTTTATGTTAGATCTTTAAATTAAATATATTTTTAATTCTTTAAATTTTAATAAAAATTAGAATTAATTTATCTTGACACATATCATTATCTTTACTTACTGATATAACAATTTTATCATTTAGAATCATCACTCACATTGAAGAACCAAGTCATATATATAACTTGACCACTATCAATAAGAAATTCACCATTCAATTTAGTCAACAATCACAACAAATTTAAATATCCAAATTCCTTTACATGACTAAAGAGCAAGACTAAAAAATCTCTTATGCTCTAAGTACTCTTATTCAAAAAGAAAATAATATATGTAAAAAAAAAACGCATATCAATGATATGACTATATCCTAATCATAATTGAACAAAGATCAATCTAAAGCTCTTAGACAACACATACAACTCCAAGAATTCAACAAACAATCAAAATTTCTTAAAAAAACTATAAGGAGAGCAAAATATGAATTTACTCTATTAAACAAACTCATCCGCTAGATAGGTAGACCTCACCGTTTGAATCCGATCTTCAAATAAAAAAAATTAAAAAGATGTTAGAGAAGGAGAAAGAATCTATATTTTAGAGACATAATAACTTTTATAAAATGAAACTTGATTTAACTAATACTTATTTATAACTTAACAAATAAACTTCATAAAATTTGATTAAAATGATTAAATTCACACATTTTATAAAAATAAAAATTTAAATTAGTTCTAAATTTAAAAAATATAATTTTAATTTTCACATTTAACCTATTTCATTTACATAATAAAAGATAAAGAGGTAGAAAAAAAAGACACAAATAATACAATAGGTTTTATTATTTTAACAATTTAGACCCTTAAACATCCTATTTTATTTTTATTTTCACCACTGTTAAAAAATAGCGAGTAACTTAAGTTTATAATTAATAGAATATATTTTTCTTAACCATCAATAATTATGTAAGAACGATGATATAAACACTGTCATATCATTTACTTATAAGAACAAATTTGTCAAACAATATTACACAACTAAACTTCATTCAAATATTAATTGTTTTTTTTGTTTCATTTGTTAAAAGTTGTTGAAACAAATATTTAAAATAATTTGTAATAAGCAGGTAGAAATAAGAGCAGGAAGGAGTCTAATCATGTGCATAAGAAAATAATCATTGTTAATAATTGTACATTACACAAAGACGGTGAAAAGCTGCAAATACCTATTTCGAGGTTAGCATAAGTCAACGTTAAATTGATTATTGTTACTAATTTATTTAAATTACTTTTGACATCTCAAAAGATTTGCGAAGTTTATATATGATTAAATAAAAGTGATCATTAAATTAGTCAATACATTTAATGAAAATAAAAAAGATAATTTATTTTATTATATAAGTTTAACTAAGTGAAATAAATGTTTAAAGTAATTAAAAGAGTTTGATAGAAGCTTTTTCTTCGTTGTATGTGGATGTTTTGACAGGAATATAGATTATTTGTTAAGATTTTTGTATTATTCTTTTATTGTGATATACTGATTATTGTTAATTTTGATATTTTAAAATATATTAAAAAAATATTTAAAATATTAACATTATATATTTAAAAAAGTAAAAAAATATTAATAGAAAATTTGAACTCGTTTGAAAGTAGTTTAAACATATACAAGTTTTATCGATAACATTTTATTTTTAAAGGTATAACTATCATAAGTATGTTCAATAATACAATTTTTAATGTTAAAAATATGACTAATTTGAAAAAAATAATAACACACCAATATTTAGATAATGTTATATATAAATTTGTACACAAAGAGTAAGGAGAGAAAAAAAGAAAAAGAACAGATAATTTGGTAACGTGCAGAGTAGATACATAATAGGATATTCCGGGTCTTAAGGTTTCTTTTCTCGGTATTCCTTTCAATTTCCACTTTTTTTTTCGGTCTTTCCAGTCACCTACTACCCGTTTACTTCAGTCCATGGGCAACTGCTGCTCCGACGTCGCCGGCGGCAAAATGGCCGTCGGCGGCACCGCCTCCGACCACCTCAACTCGGCCAGCGGTCCCAACGACGCCGTCGATAACTTCCTCAGGTCTCGCGGTTATAACGGTCTCTTCTCTCAGATCGAGGTTCTCACTTTTTATTCCTTCTTTCTCTTGCCACTCTTAAGTCGCTGTACTTCAATTTGCACCTACTTGAGTAGCTCTTTGAATCGCTTTTCTCTCGCAGTTGTCGTTTTCTGCTTCTGGCTTGCGTGATCGGGATATAGTCTCCAAGGTTTGTCATTTTAGCCATTGCACAAATCTCAACCTCTTTGAATGCATTTGAATTGCAGTTTTTTTTTTTTGTTTTTGTTTTTGTTTTTGTTTTAATGAATGAGGTTCTGATACAGTTAGGGATAGTCTCTGGAAATTCCAATGCTCAATTGACGATTGAGATGATTTAAGTGAGGAGATGGTAGTTTTGCTTTTGTAATTTTACAATTGTTATTTTCTTTATCTGTTTTTGTAATTTTCTTTTATAGCTATTTATTTATTTACTTACTTACTTACTTAGCTGATGTTAATCTCAGTTTCATACTGGCTTATTCGTGTTTTGTTTCTGAACTATTTATCTTGCACGCTCCTCGTTATTCACGTACTGTAAAAATTGATAATAAGAAAGTTCTAGAGTAGTGATATAATTAGTTGATTTTAGTTATAGAAATCAGGGGAGGAGCATGTAGCTCTTTGGGGGTGAATTGCCATCTCTAGCAGCGACTTTGTTTGTTTTGTTGTGGATTCTGAGAAGGGGTAATGTCATGTGTTTTAGTTGTATCGTATCATTCTGTCATCAGAACTTACTTTTTGAAAGAGAAACATATGAAGGGTCTAAATCTAGCTGAAAGAGGTGATGGAGTGTACTCATTCATATGAGTAGATGCGTTCTTGAATGAGAAAATCATAGACTGAGATTTGAAATATGCCTTTTTGTTAAAAAATTAGTATTTGGGAATCGGCCTTATTCGTGTGCGCACCACAGAATTTTCATATCAAAAGGAAAATTCAGGTTAAATGCAAGTTGGTTCTCTTATGTAGAAGATGTAAAAACGTTTCCCTAACTCTTACTAGAATACTAACAAGTGAATTTTTTTGACAAAATAATTTGTAGTGAGCATGAAGACTGAGACAGAATATCTTAAAAATGAAATCTTAAACTTTATTTTTGTTCCAGACAAAAAGAAAGTATGCCTGTAACGCATCCTTACATGGTTGTAAAGGATGAAGGCATATTGAACTAGACCTTGTTGAAGTAATTCAACAAACAAACTACATGGATCAACGAGGTCATTTTCAATTGTCTGTTTGGATGTAATGATTATGATCCTTTAAGTAAAGTGTCATGCTTTTAATAGCTAATATTCTCATAAATCAAATGCATGATTATTGTGTGACCCTTCATCTCTGTAGAGTGATCCAATGCTGGTTCTTTACGAAAGAGGAAAAAATGGTGCCCTGAAGGAACTTGGCCGGACAGAAGTAGTTCTGAATTCATTAAATCCTAAATGGATTACTAAACACACTCTCACTTATCAGTTTGAGACTGTTCAGGATTTAGTGTAAGTTTAAATGTTGATATTTTTACTTCGAACAAGGCACATGAACATTTTGCCTGTTTCACCAGGAACTGTTTTATAAAATTTCTTTCATAACAGGTTTCGTGTGTATGATGTTGATACTCAGTTTCACAATGCAAGTGTAAAGGTATAGTGTTTTTATGTCATGCACATTTTAGTTTTCCTTCTTTTCTTGGTAAGATAATGGTTCTAATATATATTTTTGCCATCAAACTAGATAATAGTCTACCATTTCCTGTTTCTGAGAGTTTTTTTTTGCTTGCTTAGAAATGGCTCAATGATTCTGAGAATCTTGCAATCTTATTTGTGTTAACTTAATTAAAGAAAATTACATAAAAGTATTGCTATTATTGTCATCTGACTTCAGATTTCACATGCAACTGTTTAGACTTCAAATGTATTTTATGCCTTATTATATGATGTGGTGTATCAGTTACATTTTCATTATTTTACCTCAGAGACTCCTACATTCACTTTTCTTTAGTTCAAGGTTTTTATTCTGTAGGGAAAACTTGCATGCTATATGCTGCACTGCTACCTTTTCCGTACGGATATGTGAATTCACAGTTCTGAAACATTTTGGTAGGGCAGTAAAATTTTTGCATATTGGATGAGATTTTTTTTGGTTGCTACTATTTACACAATTAGATTCCTCACAGCCTTCATTGTGCATCTCTGGAGATAACAACTGAACCCCGATTTTACATTTTTTCTAATGGTTCTGATCATGCACAATCTCCTTGCAAGGCTGTGCAAAAATTCTTCGCAAGTTCTTTCCCTGAAAGTGTATTAATTATGTATCTGGACCTTTTTACTTGCTAGTTCATTAGATGTGATAACATGTTGATAAAGCATGAGGGTGGAAGTTCACATTGTAAATGTTTGTCTGTCTTATGCAGATGCTTAAGCTAGAAGAGCAGGAACATCTAGGTGAGGCAACCTGTGCATTATCTGAGGTAAAGTAGAGACTGTTTTTATTTACGGATATCTGCAACTAAAGGAAAACTCATTACACACTCAATAAAGCTATATTTTTACAACTAATCTCTATCTTGCGCTTTTGCTGTTTTTCTCCCCAGTTAATTGGGCAAGTACCAAACATATTGAAAGCTTTTGGTTCCAAGAAATGTATACTAAAAGTGTGCTGTCCTATTGATTTCTGAAGTTAAATAGCATCCCAAACAAATGTATCCATCAACAGTAACAAATTTTGCCATGCAGATAATTACAAAGTTTGATCGATCAATGACATTAGATTTACACTCGGAAGATTTTACCACATCTACCCAGTCCCGAAACTGTGGAAAGCTCTTGGTGTATGCTGAGGAATGTGTTAGCTCAAAGACAACAATAGAGATGACACTCAGGTGTTGTGATTTGGAATATAGGGATCTCTTCTCAAGAAGTGTATGTGTATGTTTGTCTTTTTTAACTTTTTGTTAGCCATTATGAGGAACATCAATTATTAATCAAGAATTTTTTTATGTGTCCCACAGGATCCCTTTTTATTGATTTCAAAAGTTGTGGAAGGTGGTGGTCATATTCCAATTTGCAAAACCGAAGTTATAAAGAATGATCTCAACCCAGTATGGAAGCCAGTGTTCTTGAATATTCAACAAATAGGAAGCAAGGTATAAAACTTGGAAGAATCATTTACTAAATATTAATAGGACTGTAAACAAATGTGATATAGAAATCCTCAATATTCTTCTTCATTCTAATATGTTTGGTCAAGTATAGTCCATCTATGATCTAGTACAATCGAGGGAACTCCAATTCGCAAAGACAAGGTCAAATAAAAGGAGAAGAAAAACTCCACTTGAATAGGAAAAATGGACATAGTTGACCATCGTAAGGAAATATGAAGGAGGCCGAAAAACCAACTTGGAAAATGACAATTCTAAGCTACAAGCAGAAAGAAAATATTGTGGAGTGTTAGGATTCAAGGTGGGTCCAAGTCTGACATCGGGTAAAAATAGTAAGATAACTAGTATATAACTAGAAGGACCCATAAACTCATTGTCTTAAGATTTTTGGATTGAAAATTGTGTCCTGGTCTCTTATGGACTTGTTCATGACTCATTAGTACTGAATCTTTGGTGTCTCCCCTTGATATAAAACCTAATAGTGTTATCAGAGCCGATTGTTCATCCTTGTGATGGCTTAGACAAGTATGGTATAATAAAGTAGATAAAGAATCCTAAAGTTTAAGGATTGAGATAGCACAATCTTCCAATGGAATTATAATTTTCCAAAGGACTTATACATTGGATATTTTAGAGGAGATTTGGCTAATGAATTCCAAGCTCATTGACACACCTATGACTCCAAATGCTAAACTTCTACCAAGTCAAGGTGAGCCACTTTCTGTTTTTAAAAGATACAAGAGACTAGTTGGAAAAATGAACTACGTCACAATCAATCGTCCAAACATCTCCTTTGTAGTTGGTGTGAAAAGTCAGTTTCTTAATTTTCATGTCTAGAACATTGGAATGCAATCATTTGCATTCTCAAGTACGTTAAAGGAACCCCAAGAAAATGTTTGTTATATGGACAAAATAATCAAGTTGTGGATATTCATATGTAGATTGGGCAGACTCTCCTACTAAGAGGAGATCCACTTTCAAATATTGTGTCTTTATTGGTGAAAACTTGATTTCCTAAAAAACATGAAGTAGAATTGAGTGGCATGATATAGTGCAGAAGTAGAGTGCAAAGCTATGGCTTTTGCCACCGGTGAGTTTATTTGGTTCAAATAATTGCTTAAAGAATTGAGATTTGGGGAGGTTACATCGATGACTCTCATTTATGAAAATCAAGCCACCTTTCATATCGTCTCAAATCCAATTTTTCATATGAGGACCAAACATATCAAGATTGATTGTAACTTCATAAGAGCAAAGATTTTAGGTGGAGACATTACTATTCAATTTGTTAATTTGAGTGATCAGTTGACAAATGTCTTCACCAAAACAATTGCATTATACTAGAACTGATTACATATGTAACGAACTTTGTGCATATGATTTATATGCTTCAATTGCGGGCGAGTGTTAAATGTATTTTATGTATGGGCTTGAACCCATCTCTATACAATGTGTGTGTGTATGTGTAACGCACATAGGGATTCGACCACAAATAATTTCTATATCTCTCTCTACATATAGTGTTGGGTTTTAGTTAGTGTTAATTTGTAATGAAGGTATGCTGCTGGTATACAACTAAAGTCCATTGAAAGCATGCATACGTTGTTGTCATAAGGGCTGCCCGATGCTTGAGATGTCCACCAATATTGAATGGGAAGTGACCAACAAGCCCGAGTCCTACAACCTTATGGTTGCAAAAAGGGTCATTATCCATTTATTGTTAACATAAGGAAATTTGCCCCTGCTTCATCACATATTTTATCTTTTATTTGGGGTTCTTTTTTGAACTCTGGTATAGACATGCTGCTGTCGTACTGGAGCCTATCTCATTCTCATTTTTACTGTATACAGGAAAGTCCTTTGATAATGGAGTGCTATAATTTTAACAGCAATGGCAAACATGATTTGATGGGGTAATGAACAGTTAACTTTTTCAGCTGTTTGTTCTTTGTCCCTTAAATCTATTCCCAGGATAAAATGAATATTAGGGTTGTTTATTCTTGTTTTATCAGAAAAGTGCAGATATCTTTGATGGAGCTGGAGAAGCTTTATTCCAGTGGCCAAGGAGGAAATTTATATTTGTCTGCTGCTGCTGGTCATAATTCTCATAACAAGGTTTTATTATATTAAAATAAGTTCATTTCAATCACTATTTCCTCTTTATTTTCCTGAAAGTTTAACTCTAATGCAGATGTTAAAGGGCCGGTTATACGTGGACAAATATGCTGAAAGTGTTCAATATTCTTTCTTGGATTACTTGGCTGGGGGATTTGAATTGAACTTCATGGTGGCTGTTGATTTTACAGGTATATATTGTGTCTGATAAATTATATTCTGGGTTGTAACAAGTGGCGTAATTAATGTTCTGTATATATGTCTGCATAAAATAGTCTTAGAGATTATATCCTAAATGTACTTGAACTGCTGATAACCAGCTTCAATTCTAAGAAAATTATCCAAATCACGTAATTCCTCGAGAGAAAACTCTAAATTAAGCTGCTGCATAAGAGTTGGTACAAGAGGAGTATTGTTACCTGTGATGACAATGAGTTAAAAAATGTTGACACTTGTGATGGCATTACATACGATCAAGGTTTCCCTTGTGAGAGTATCAACTAGGACAAATCCTTGTGTCATCCTAAAAATCCTGAAAATGTACCCTTTCTAGCTTGTGTCAAACTTGCTTCCTTGAGACTGCAACATGCTACCGTAAGACATGCTTCCTAACACCCAGAGAGTACTAAGATCAGGATAAGTACCATATAGGTGTTCATAGGATGATTTATTTTGAAGAACGTGAGATAGAATTCTTTTATAAGCATGAAGGACACTATGTGACCAAAACATTTTTGGAAGCTTTTGCTTGAAACGCCAAGGCTCCTCTTACTGAAACCTCCTCTGGAGTTCGAGGTTATTGTCATCACAAATGTGTGAAAATGTGAATGATGTGCTGCAGAGTTTTATGTATGGTCTGTAGAGCTGTGTTGTCAACCTGGAATCAGTCATCAAACCTGCTTATTGAATCTTGAAAACCAGTCTTGTAAAGAACTGGTAGAACTTGTTCAAAACCAGGCATAATCTGTTTGCTTTATATTTTAATAAAAAACTCAATATTAGTATGATTGATACAACTTTAATCCAGCTGATAGTTGATAGTTATATTATTTATATTTTTTTAGTTTCTATTTATATTTGCTTTGTGTGGTGTTGAGTTTAAAGGTCTTCTTACATATTTGATTTTATTTTATGTTTAATTTTGAATATTGTATTTTATGAAATTTATAAGAAGTTTAATTCTCAATATCACGAATTTATGAATATTATACTATTTTGTGTTTAATATTGCTTAATATTGTATTGAAATTAAAATCATATTTTTTAATTATTACTTGTTCAACTATGGTTATATAATTGAACCTCTACTTTCATTAGTTCAAGGACCGGTTCAATTTTAAAATTTCTAACATGGGAAACTTTCATCTAATATTCTGGCCGGTGGATGCTATGTGTTTTCATTGACTTAACTCCTCTTGTTTACCAGCTTCAAATGGAAATCCACGCCTCCCAGATTCTTTGCATTATATCGATCCTTCAGGACGACCAAATGCATATCAGAGGGTGAGGAATGATTCTTGGTTTTGATTCACAACTTTATATGTTACTGATCCATATTGTACGGATATTCTTTTCCAGGCAATTTCGGAGGTCGGGGAGGTCTTACAGTATTATGATTCAGACAAGCGATTTCCGACATGGGGATTTGGAGCACGACCAATTGATGGTCCTGTCTCCCATTGTTTCAATTTGAATGGAAGCAGCCATTATTGTGAGGTAGAAATGTTAAATCTGATCTTGCTTTTGTTTTCATATTAAGATAGTTTAATAATAAATATAAGTCTGTCTTTTTGCAGGTGGAAGGCATCCAAGGAATCATGAAGGCATACACAAGTGCCCTGCTTAACGTTTCTCTTGCAGGACCAACTCTTTTTGGACCTGTCATAAGCAATGCTGCAATGATTGCCAGCCAATCTTTAGCAAATGGCGGAAGAAAGTACTTTGTCTTGTTAATCATCACAGTAAGAGTTGGAATATGCAGTTTTCATTACTATTGCTTTTTGTCTGTGAAAATGTATTAGTTATAATTTTTGGTAGGTGGAATGGCGATTCCACTCATGAGAGTGAGAAATTGTGTAAACTGAGAAAGGGTGCATTAACTCGTAATTAAGTTCACGAGGCACTTCACATTTTAAAAACTTAATCACTGCACAGGGAATGTCGATTCCACTGTGACCCACATCGTATTTTTTTCCTAGTACAAAGTGGGTCAAAAAACTTAAAGTAATTGGTTAAAAGTGGGTTAAAAAAAGAGGGTTAAAATATAATTTTCCTTTGTGTTAATAGCTGAGGCATACCAATATTCGCGTTCCGCACACCGAGAAAATTTGCCTCCTGAGAACCTTTTACATTTCCAGATTTTTCCGTCAACTAGCCTTTTCTAATGCCTGTACTGAAATTTATTTAATAACCTTCCAGGATGGAGTAGTGACAGATCTCCAAGAAACAAAAGATGCTCTCGTTAAAGCATCGGATCTACCATTATCAATCCTTATTGTTGGTGTTGGAGGAGCTGATTTCAAAGAAATGGAGGTATATACACTATATAACATGTAGCACTTTATAACAGTTTGAGCTGTGTCTGGTATGCCACTGCAGAGCTTTATGTAGTTTTGTTGAATGTCTCAGATTTTAGATGCGGACAAAGGAGAAAGGCTTGAAAATTCATCTGGTCGCGTTGCTTCACGTGATATAGTCCAGTTTGTTCCATTTCGTGACGTTCAAAGTAGGTATCAGTTTGTTTGCAAATCATGACTACTTTTTCACAAATGGTGTCGAACTTAGCAATCTCTTGCAAACTTCTTCCCTACTGCAGGTGGAGAAATTTCAGTAGTTCAAGCACTTCTAGCTGAATTACCTACTCAATTTTTAACTTACGTGCGGAGCAGAAGTATCCAACCGAGTGTCTAGTAATGTAAAGTCTGTACATTTACAAATTTTCTATTCATTGATATTGTGCAATTTCCACGCCGTTCCATTTTCGGTATCTTCAATCGAAAAAAGGGCTCAAGGGCAGAGAACTCATGCTTTGTTCTAATTGTTAATGTTGATTAACGTGTGAAGATGAGTTCGACAGTGTTCCATCCTTTCATGTTTTTGGGGGCCTTTTCGGGTTAATTCGGCTCCCAAAAAATCTACTCTTGTACAGAGAGTAACTCAAATTTCTCATTATATGTTCGAAGCATATTAAATATATTTATTTTTTAATGAACGAATTTAAAAATATGGAGGTAGTAAGAAATAGAAAGTGAGTTTACTTTACTCATTGTTGACGAGCCTTCTAGGTTATGTTATGTAAACTATCCTCTGTAAGAATTAGATCTAGGATGCACCTTTCATCTTCAAGATTGCAGTTCTTGTTATTGGGAAAAGATACACTCCTAAAGGGATGCCTACAACAAAACGGTGGTGACCATATTCATCTAAATGTATTGAATTCTCTATCTCATACCCGTGGTTTTAGTTTGAAGTTTTTGTCCGAGTATAGGGTATATTTGTATATATTCTTTTTAGTGTTTTAATATTAATTAATTAACCTTTATAAAAAAATTATAGTAAAGAAAATATGATATAATCAAATTAAATATAAAATGGACATATTTTCATTTTTTTAGTGCCAATTATTTTAAAAAAAATATTATAATTGTATAAATTTTAAATTAGAATATTAAATAAAATTAGATAAAAGTGAAAAAATTACATGAAGTATTACACAATTATATATAAATAAAATTTTATCACAACAAAATATTTATTAATTTTACATAGTATGACAAAAAGGATTATAAAGTTAAAAAATATTTTTTAAAAATTATAAAAAGAAAACACATATTCAAATTTTAAAATATTTTAAATGTCTCTTTCTTTTTTTCTAAATTATAATGAAATATTTTTTTATACATTAATAACTTTTATAATACACCTCGAATGAAATTGTATAAAGGATAAGGATTAAACTAATAACAATTTAAACTTAACACTGATATCTCATTTGTTGAACTTCAATCTATGTTAGATGATGATAAACAAATTCATGACAATGATATTAAATCATTATACTACAATAAATGAATCGTCTTTATACAATTGCAATGATAAAATTACATTGATGAGAAAGAGTTAAAAATAAAAATAATTATATAAAAATCATCTAATCAGTTTTCTACATGATAAAAATAAACAATAAATAAAAATGTTAAAAAACATTAAAACTGGTCGAATATGTATCATAGACACAATTTGATACACCATTGAACAAAATTATACAAAGAAAAATCAATTTATAATTAAGGATATTATAAGATGGAAAATATTTTGCATATTTAAAACAAAAATTAAGTATCAAAGAAAATAAATAAGTTTTTTTTTTTTGCATATTACCTATTAAATGAAGGGTTTATGCAATTAAACACATAAAATTAAGAGTTAAATATTTTTATGTAAAAAAATAATAATAAATAAAAATGTTAAAGAAAAATAAAAATAATCAAATGAGATACGTAAAAACTATTTGATTTAGTAAAGAAAGAAAAAAGAATGTATATTAAAAGAAAAATAAATTATAAAACTAAAAACTAAGAGAATTATGGTTGCTTTTTCTATAAAAGTTATCCTCTATTAGTTCTTTTCTATAAAAGTTATCCTCTATTAGTTCGTTTCCGAAACGTAGCCATATTTGATTTTGTAAAAAGCAATATGACCTCACATTGGTTAACTAACTCCAATTATAGCATAAGTTTATTTTAACCAAATTTTACTTCCTTTATTTATAGAAACGTGGATAAATCTTTTTCTTACAAATATGCACAAAAATAATCCGTTATAAAAGAAATATAACAAGTTAATATTGATTAGCACCATTACTAAAATATATTTTGTCTTAGTAAAATCTCTTTTAATTTTTTATATTTTAATAGTTTGTTTTTCTTTGTCTAACTCACATTTAAGTAATGTTTTAAATGTTATTTTTTCAATAATAACGATGATTGTTGTTTCAATTTGGAGTAATGTTTTAAACTATTTTCTTTTACTAATTTAAATTGTGGTAATTTTCTTATTAGATTGGTAAGAAAAATGAATATCAATTATGTACATAATAAAACTAAATCGATCCTTATCACAATTAATAAAATAAACCTAATCACATGTAATTATGCGGCCTTACTATCAGTTTTAATATTCCAAATCCACACTAATTTATAATTTATCTGTGGAAAAGGTGTGTTATATATTTTGTCAAATTTGATTTTGATTATTGCATTCTTATATTGACGAATTACTTTTTCCTCTTTTAAAAATATATAGTTGAATTGTTTTTATATTTACATTTAATATTTATTAGTATGTTTTTATTATCACATTTTCTTAATTTAAGAATTAATTTATCAATTTGAAATTACATATAGTAAAAAAACAACTTTTTTTCTTAAGTTTTATATCGCAAATGAATTATACATGCTCAAATTTTCATATAATCATATATTTTACTTTAATATTTTTTTGAACTTGCACTCTAAGTTGCCATGTTTTAGGACATCTACAATTAAATAATTGAGAGTAGGAGTTTAGGAATCGTTAGCAATATGTCAAACAATGGAACGACATAATTGATATAGTTTTGACTTACGTTGTTTCATCACGTGATCGATGTTAATGAGATGATAAAACTGGTTTTGACTTTCGAACTTGTGTTTAAAAATGGGTTGATGCATTGTTGTTTTTAGTTATAAATGTGGATTGTTATCAGTTTTTAGTTTCAAACATTGAAAAGAGGAGTAGACATTAGTGTGAGGTGTGACAAAAAGTGATAAACATTAATGGAATTAAACAAAAGGGAAAAAAAACACATTCGAAATATTTTAGCTTTAATATATATAATATTATGGCTTTATTTTATTTTATCAATAATAAAGAATATAAAAATTAAAACAATATTAGAAGCACTCCAACTTTTATACATTTATAAAACATAGGTATGGAAATACAAATGAAAGACAAAACAAAAGAAAAACATACCAAAAGATATCCATTCACACAAAAAAACATACAAACAACTACCAAAAAGACATGATGTTTTTCAAATTCTTTATTATAACACTCCTAGGCTTGTTAACTTAATCCAAAGATGACATAAAGTGATATGAGTAGAAAATGTATGCATGTAAAATCAAGGTGAGACTAGTATATATTGATTTAATGCATAAAATTGAATATAAGTATCAATTTGAGAATGAGGACCTCACATTCGCATTTTTATTAATTATCCACATTCAAGCTTTAGCTTAAGTTAAGTTAAACACAATGGTGTTATGATATGGTTTGAGTTTGAAGTCAAAAACTAGACTTTTTGACACATTTAAAGAAATTAAAATCAATTTCAATTTCATCCGAATCAATAATATGTTGGAAAGAAACAATAATCATTAAGTGTTATTCTTTTATTTTAAACAAAATATTTTACTTTTTATAGTTTTTTTTTTAAAAATGATATATTTTTTTTATCTTTTAGATACATATATTATCCTTTTTTTTATAATTTATTTAAAAACCTAGAAAATAGTTTAAGAGTAATAATGGTTTTTAAGAATTTCATTCAATTATTTTATTCATAAAATTTTTTAACTATAAATAAAATTTTCTATTTCATTTCATAAGAACCATTATCTCTTTAAAACTTTTTCTAAACATACACAAATATATCTATTAAAATTTATTATGGAGTTTTATTTTATTGTACTTATATTATATTCATAATTATCAAAGCATGATAATAAATTTATATTCTACTTTCTAAGGGTAAGGTTATATAATTTATTTATGGATATGAACTAAAACTGAAAGTATACTAGTTATAATAATGGCATAGTATGGCTTTTTATTTAAAAATTTTATATAGATTTTTTGTGAATTTTTTTTAAACTTATGATAAAAAAATCAATTAAAATTACAAAACATTGACTAGGTTTACTTTTAAATTTTATATTAAATAAAAATTCTAAGGTTCATACGTCGCTTTTCCTTTTCCTTCTTTCTTTATTTTTTTTCATGCAACCCTCTCTCTTTAGCTTTTTCTTCCCAACGCATCTCTAATATTAAGTAATTTCTCATTTATTTCATCACACAAATCCTATCATCTAGTAGGTAATTAAGTATATATAACTTTAGTATTGGATCAAAATTCGATTTAGAGTAATTTCTTTTTTTACTCCAAAAGTATTCCTGTTGGTAATTTTTTTATTCTATAAGTAAATTTCACTTTTTTATTGGCTTTAAGTTGAAAATGTTATTATTATCTTCACCGGATTATATTTTGATTTGTGTTTAGGTTAATTTTAATGGTCTTTCATTAGTCTCCAAATTTTTTGATGTATTTCTAGTTCTGTTTTAATTAAATTCGCTCTATGTTCTAATTAATATGATTGAGTTTAGATATATATGACCTGTAATGATATTTTTTATGTATGTTCTAATAATCACTTTCAAATAAAAACCAACTTAGTATTTATGGATCACTATCTATGAGTTTTTGTTTTTTAATATGTTATTCATTTTTTTCATACTTGATGTAAAACTTTTACCAATATTTTCTTCAAGTGTGAATTAGGTTTTATCAAAAGTTATTATTATAACGAGACGAAATGTGCTTGCTACACCTATTTATATCAAGACACTACCCTAACTATTGTTGGATTATTATTGTAAGGGATATATACATCTCCATTTGAGTTTGTCATAAGTTAAATTGTCGACTTTGTTTGGATTATTATAATAAGGGATATACTTGTCTCCATTTTGAGTTTGTTATTGTGATGTCCCATTTAATTAATAAGCATAATTAAAGAAACGTCACGCACAAATAGTATAACAGCGCAGTCCTGAAGTCTTAAACACAACCCCTACAGTCCTAGGTACACCATGATGCCAAAAGTAACCAGTTACAACATTCAACCGAAAACCCCAAAGGAAAATTAGAACAGTAAACTAATACATGGGCCATAGCCCGAAAAGAAAACCCATCAAGATACGGATCCAATCCAAGCGGACTATGCAATGGAACCTCCATCACCCTGATTATTTCGGGGAGTTCTCACCTCTGCTCCCATCAACAAGTTGATGATCATTGCAAAAGAAAAGACCACACCACAGAACATACAACAACAAATAGTAGGGTAAGCTAGAGTAGAAATCAATTTGTCATGCAGTCACATACTATCACCCAATTCAAGCAATATTTATAAATCATCCAACATGTTATGACTTTCTCAAGCAATACACTAGACCCTGACTCGACTCATCCGGATACATATAATTTGGTCGGATTCGGCGGATGCTTGCACTTGTGGTGGATACCTCTGCTCACCCCCGAGCTGCTCACCCTTGAGCTATGTGTTACAAGTGTTACGAGGAATCAATCCCTCACGCATAAGGTTAACCCTTAATGAGTTTCAGGCCTCCTGCTACTCTCACCACAAGAGTTAGTCCGCTCTAAGTGAGACTAACTGACTCCTTAGAGTGTCAGGATGCAACCTTACCTTGAATCCTTACCAGACCATATAGATGGGGCACCACCATGGACACCCACTAAGAGGGGCCATGGAATTACGTCCCGACCATTGAAGCACGACCCCGAGATCCCACCTAGAGATCTCAAGGATTTATGCACTGACCATCGACCAATCATGTTCATTCAATCAAGAAAGAACTATCATGCATATATATATATACACACACACACACACACACACACACACACACACACTATATCAATCTTTATAACCAATCCCCTTCACGTTCCAGATCAATCCATACCAATTCCTCATACTCCATCCATGAATATACCATTCCAACTCATCTCGTTACCATGCCACTTTAATATCAACCTCCTCATTAAGATCACATGCTAAGTTCATGCCAAACCCATTATTCACAATTCATGAATCACATTACTCATGCATCTTTATTTGTCTCATGCATTTAACACAATACTCAAATCCAAGCAAGCATTAACCATTCAAGATTCGAGGAAACAATCACACATCACACTGCCTCGCCCAGCTCCTCGCTCAGGCTAAAGGGTCTCGCTCAGGCGAGCCCCCTTCGCCTAGGTGAGGGCTCGAAGAGGGGAACAATAGCCTCACGCGGGATCTTGCTTAGGCGAGACCCCTCTCGCTTGGGCGAGATGCTCGCTCGCTCAGGAGCAACGTGGGTCACTTAAGTGACCGCTCGTGTGAAGCAGCTTGGGTGAGCCCCTGTTGATCTCGCCTAGGCGAGACATGCTCGCTTGGGGGAGAAAACCAATGCTCATCACTGTTCTCTCGTGCACAAACACTCAACAGGTCACAAATGGCTCAATACTACCATACATAGGTTCGCATCAACACACCAAGCATATTAAAATGATGAAACAGTAGCACAATTAGCACAACACAAAAGAAAGGGCGAACCCTAGCCTCCCGTACCTGGAAAATAAGCTAGCGGAACACTCCGACACGCACACAGTGAGCACGATTGTCCTAAGGATGGCCAAAGCGTTGAAACAAATGGTAAAACAGAAAAAGGAACGAGTTACTACCAAACCCTAACGGTAAAAACGGAAATAGGCCTAGAAAAGGGGAATCATGAGCTTAGGAGTGACTTACGTGGAGCGAAAACCTGACTTGAGTTAGCTTGAAGAAGGTTGACGACTAACCCTAGCAGAGAGTTGCGGCTGCTCAAAGGAGACAAGGAGGAATGTGTTTTCTGAAAAGTGAATGAAAGAATGGAATTAGGGCAGATTAGGGTCTGAATCCCCATTGGGCCAACCCTTAGGCCCATTACATTAGGGCAACCCTTTTAATTTAGGGCAGAAAAGGAAAAAGGAACTTAGTGGGCCTTACAGTCATAGAACAAATCATCGAATTTAATACCATTATTCAAATTTTTATGGGAAGGATCGAGAGATATTTAGAATTTAAAGTGAGTCTAAATTCAACACTAGGTAGAAATGATAAAGTTGATCGATATATATGATAAATCACACTATAAACACCCTTAATAAATGTATATCTATAAATAAATATTTTATTTGTCTTATAATAATGTATTTTTTATTGGACACTCTATGATGTAATATAACCTTAAAATTATTAAATGTCAAATTTCAAAGAAAAAATTATAATTACATAAATTTTAAAATGAAATACTAAATGATATTATAACGTGAATATTTGAAATCGATAGTTAAACATTTTTACATACAAAAATTAAACAAAAATAAAAAATATTAAAAAGGAACCTAGACTATATGCTCTATAAATAGTCCAACTAATTTTTTAAATTCACATGCAAGTCTAAAAAAATTACACAAAAATGTTGAAACTTGATTGACGTTGAAAGCCTCAAACAAGTGAGAAAGAAAATGAAGAATTATATATATATATATATATATATATATATATATATATATATATATATATTTTATCTTATATAAAAGAAGACCAAATATAAAAATAACGGCAAAGCTTTTGTAAATCATCTAATAAACAAAAAAATATTTTAATAATATAAAATAAAATAAGTACATGATGAATGAAACATACGTATAACATCCTTACATTCATAATGATATTAAAGAATTAAGAATCACTTATATTAGTAGTCATGGTTAATTAATATAAAAATTATCCACTAAAATTAAATTTAATTCAAATAATATATATCCACAAATACATACCTCCGAAAATCAATGTACATGAAATCAAAGTAACAAGATTATTGTATAATAAGTTGGTAGTAAGTAATAAAAGTATTATTAGTCTCTTAGAAAAAGACAAACACGAAAGGAAAAGGAATTTAAGAAATTGAAGAATTGTTTCAAAAAGTAAACGAACAAAAAATAAAGAAAAGGAGGCAGAAGAAGACTTTTGAGTTCCTCTTTCTTGGGTTGATTTATAGTCCTCAAAATTTCATATTCATTTAAAAACCCTAGCTTCTTCTTCACTCCTCCTTCTACTTCCGTTTCTTCACCCTTTTCCACCATCGCCTTCACCTTCCATTCACCCAAATACTTCATCGTACCTTTCACGTGATCGATATCTGAGTTGCAAAAGTGGATCCAAAACATGGAAAGAGGCCACTTCAGGAAGAAGAAGAAGAAGAAGAAGAAGAAAAAAAAGCGTTTCCGTTCTATTTTTCTCGGTCTAAGCAAGACGTTTCAGCTGTGGTATCAGCTCTTGTTGAAGTTATTGGTGGCAATCCACCGCCAAAAGATCCAACAACACTCTCTCACTCCACTGCTGTTCACAGTAATTCCGACGAACCATCACATCCACCACAACTCCAAGGTATGTTCCTCCCTGCGCCATCATCATATATATTATATATACAACACATTTTTCTGTCTTTTTCTTGCTTTCGTAATTGATTTGAGGAGTAATTAAGAACCAGGGAATATTGGGAATTAGAATATAGGGTTCATCACTTGATGCAGGAACAACTATTATGTTCCCCTGTTGTGTTCTTCTCTCTCTATCTTTGGTGAAACCAGAAAAAGATATACTGTGTTATTACCTTGTGTAGCCAAAGATAGCAATCTTTAGGGTTTCTTGATTTGTCTCTAAAAATCATCGTGTGCTCCTGCGAGTTAAGGTTCCTGCATACATGAATGTTGTTTTGTTTGCACCAATGTTTTGTTCATGGTTTTTCTCAATCTTGTTTCCCATGCACTCATGGAAAAATTGCATAAAAAGATTCCTCTTTACACCTTTTAATTATATAGGATCCAGGATACTTAACAACTCTTCCTTTCTTTATACTCACATTACTCTTAATTTACTATTGTTTTAATGCTTTTTTTTTTTACATTATTTAACTATAGATACACCCTTTATTATATATTTTTTCAAGTAAAGTAACCACATCAAGAATTGTATATATAACTGTTGACAAAATACCATCTCTATTAATTATAATCATGTTTAATAAAATGTTAATGATGTGAACTATAGAAAGAGAAAGAAAGAAGTAAAGGAAACTCTTTTTTCAACAGATGATGCAAGCGTAAAAGAAATACAATATTGAAATGATTAAAGTTGTTTTTTATTTACTATAATGTTATTAGTATACACAGTTTTAGATAATGATGAAAATTGATAATTTCTTATATATTTTTCTTTTTCTTTTTCCAAAATAATGGTATGATTGGTTGAAAAGAAAGAAATAGTGAAAAAACTTGATTTTAATAAAAACTAAAATTGTTCTTTCATTCCTTCATTCTAAACATATGCTAATAGCTATGAAAAATATATTCCAGGACGTATAAGTAGTATAAAATGAGATAGGTAAATGAGTTATGACAGTTGAAGATTTATTGTGGTGTGTGTATTATTTGGTAGTCAATGAACAAATACAAAGAATTGTGTGTTATTTGTGTGTATATACTAAACAACATGTGGATAAGTACGATGTTATAGTGTATTTATAATAGAATCTAGTTTAAAGATTACATCGTAGTGTGGAAAAGCTGAGTTAATTAGAACATTGAAGTTGTCGATGTGTGTGGTTATTATCAATGTGGTTATTTAGTTTTGAAATTAAATATAAAAGTAGTTTTTTTTTTTTAGCGTAAATGAAGAAAAAAACTTTTAAAACGCCAGCTTCAATACAGCTTAATTATAGAATGTGAATGTAAGTTGTACTACAATTGTATATTTAATAAAGGTAAGGAAAATAAAGATCTAATAAGACTAAAAGAAAGGAGTACTTTATGGACAGGTGTGACTCATTTTTCTCACTCTCTTGCGCCCTAAAATGTCTTGCATTCCTATGTTGTTAACAAAAGAGAGATAAAACCATTTAAATTTCTCTCTTTTCTTCTTCTTTTTTACCATAAAATGATAGTTTAATTTTTTTTTTACTTAGATAACAAAATAACCTTAATATTGCCAAAAGTCTTGTGTTAACAATTAGTAAAGACACTTAGTGGCAAATTATAAACTGATATAATATAACAAATTCAAGTGAGGGTTTAACTACCTCTTCTGAATTACGTATTGTAGGTTAAAATGATGTAAAATAATTAGTTATACAATAATTAAAATTTAGAACATATAATGTTCATTTTATGTACTCCTTTGCAGTTTTTATATTTTTTAGAGTTAAATATATTTGAAGTCCTTAAACTTTGACATAAAATTTAAATTTATTTTGATTTTCAAACTTAAAAAATAAATAAATATACTGTTGTTAATCCAACAACATTAAATCTATTTTTACGTGTTAAATAGTGTTTCAAACTAACATTTGAGTTTAAAAATGTCAAACGGTATAAATAATTCAAATGTTATAGTTTGAAATGTCGTTTAACATGTTAAAAAAACTTAACGCAATTGGATTAAAAGAACTATATTTATTCATTTGAAGACTAACTATATCAAAATTTGAAACATAAACTAATTTCAATTTTACATCAAAATTTACTAAAATCATAGTCATATTCTTTATAAAGCATACTCACCAAATAAAGAAAAGGAAGAGAGAAAAACATTTTTGTAAAAGTGTGTATAAAAGAAAATAATATATGAAAATTAATGTTCACAAAAAAATGACAAGGTTTTTTGTTTGCTCAAAGATAAAGAATTTTTTTTTTTTGTAAGCTAAATTTTTCATTAATAACAGAAGTGAAGAAGTTGTGTCCAGATTTGAACTCATCTACACATGTCTTACACACATCTTGCACCTAAGATATTGATAAAAAAAAATGAAATAACTTGTGCCCTCTTATATAATACGTTGTGTGTGGAGCTGAAATTACACAACTTTGTTTGCCCACAGATAAAGAAGATACCACTTTATTACATACCTTTCTTACATGATAGGATTTAGTTTTAGTCCTTCAATTTTTATTTTTTTTTTCGGTTAAATTCGATTCTTATAAATTTTAGAACTACATAAAATTAATAAGTCGTATAACATAATTCTAGAGAATCCAGACAAGGCCATGTTATATACCATCTCATAATAGTTGTTAAATGTGACATGTCTATACACACATTATTAACTTTGTCTTGAATTATTTGGATACCAAAACTAGTAATTTTTATTTTGAAAAATTAAAGTCATTATTGAAAGAGTCATATAGTTTTATTCCACTAAAGCACTTTGAAATAATTAATGTAAAATTTAAGAATTTAAATATAAAACCAAAAATATATCTTTCTGCTAACTATCAAATAAAATATCCATTAAAATATAAGTTTTATAAGACAAAGTGTAAGAGATAAATTAAAACATTATAAAAATAAATTAAGATATTATAAAATAGGCTTTGAGAAAGAATTGTAGCTAATGTATGTAAAACAAAAAGTGTGGAGTCAATGAAAAACCACTTACGACCCTGGAAGTGATTATAGTGTTAAGTTATTAAAAGTAGTATATACGTGAATGTGACTTGCGTGTGCACAACGAAAGATGCTCGCAAGGTGTTTGGTGAAATTCATGACTGGTGATGTGGCTGTGTGCGAAGGAAACGCAAAAAGACAGTACAGAGGAGTGCGACAGCGACCGTGGGGGAAGTGGGCCGCGGAGATTCGCGACCCGAAGAAAGCAGCCAGAGTTTGGCTCGGAACTTTTCCCACCGCGGAGGCTGCTGCACTTGCTTACGACGAAGCAGCTCTCAGATTCAAAGGAACCAAAGCCAAGCTCAATTTTCCAGAAAAAGTTCGTCTCTCAGGGGAATTAGGTTACCTCACAAATCGTCCACCGTCATTGCAACCCTCTTCAACTCCCTTCCAATTGCTTCCTCCTCACACTGCAACTAATAATGCTGCTCCCATTCTTTGTTCCTCTTCTTCGCCATCGTCTTCAACCTTTTCGGTCAACTCCGCGCCTTCTTCTTCTGAACCTCCAACCAAACAACAAAAACGTTGACAACTTCAATATGCATCGTGTCAAGGAAATATTAGTCGAAGAAGAATGTTGCAAGTTCAAACAATTCAAGTGTGTATTTTTAAAATGTATGACATGATATGATATCAATAATGCGCATGAAATAAATTAATTAACTGTGTATTGTCCGTCAAATTTTGATAACAAACAGCACACAAATAGAGTATTAGAGACTTGAGTTTCAAATGGATGAACGAAAGAAGGTAAGAGAAGTTGAGAAGCAGAAGAGGATTGAATAATACGAGCTTTTTACCTGCGTCTCATAACAACCCTGTCGAGTCAGTGTGAAATATTCTTGTAACAACCATTTATGACTGAAAGAAAAATAAATCTATGGAATCAATGCTATATATATAAACGGTAGAGATATAAACAAAGTTGTGTAAAAACATCTCCCACAAAAAAAAAATTGAATGTTATTCATTTAAATTCTTTAAAGTTAATATTCATGTATATAAAACCGATATTTTATTGATGAATAATTCTTGTAAACTCCTATTTAAGTGGTATGAGTTATATATAAATGAACGATGTAAAAGATTTGTTTAATATTTTTGATATGTAGTTAGTTCAGGATTTTTGTTTTGTTGGGAAATATGAGATATGCGAGTGTGTAAAAGGAATAAAAAAAACAAAGAAGGAGGTTTGAACACGGACGAAAACGCTGACCTGAAAATGTGAAAAAGAAAGGGCGAAAACCGCGTTACAATAATGATGCGCCGGGCTTCCAAACTAAAATCTAGAAGACACTGAACCAACAGTTGACCAAGTGCACGGTCTCAAATATTCCTTGTGTCAGACACTAAATTACGAACTCTGTTTTCAGACCTATTTAGTTTTTTTTTTTTAAATTATTGATGCTTTAAACATTTTTCCTATTTTTAAAAATTTAATTCCCGTGGAAATTGCATTTATTGGACTAAAAGGATGTTCGTAATTTGATTAATACTAAATTAAGTCGAACACTGTTTTTACAGAAAAAATACATTATTCCTCGAAATTTTATCCTGAAATCGCTTTTGTCATAAGTTATAACAAATTTATGAACATTATTGGTTTTTAAAAATATGTCCATGGATCTATGCATAGGAGGAATAAATGTAAGCAGAAAAAAGTTGTGGATTCTAATTTGTTTATTAGGTCAAAGTAGATATTGCTTGAGCTCACAGTCTTATTTGTAACGTATTCTGTTTTATTAAATATATAATTTTTATTCTCTTATTTTAAAAGTAATTATTTTAAAGTTGTCTATCCTCAGGGTCAAATTAATATATTCAAGATTACATGTTTGAACGAGTCAATTGAGATAAATCAATTTATAAGATAGATAAGGTTGAAGAAACTAAATTGATCTGTTATCATAGATATAATAGAGTATGTCTAAAAATTTGGATAATTTATGTGTAAAAAAAATAAAAATGGAAAGAATATTTTTCGCTCACTCGCATTAAATAGTAATCATTTAAAATTATATGGTTCTTCTTTGATACGCGTCTTAAATAAAAATATAAATATAGCCCACAATACATTAAATCCCTACTTTGCTGATAAAAAAATAAAAAACATTGCATAACTGTTTAATATACACGTCAAAGGTAGGACATAAACTTTGTTTTCGGAAAAAGAAACTTAAACACTTAAAAATCTTCTTAATAATTTATTACGACAATATTGACAAAAAAATAAAAAAAGTTTGATACCTTAAAAACACCAAATATTATTAGGATGAAGGTATTGTTAAATATAAATTGACATGTGCTATTAGAGAAAATACACCTATCCTTAATAAAATTTATTTTGGTTTCATAAATAAAATGTTTAAAATACATATTAAAAAAATGTTAACATGAATTTGCATAAATTTTTACATATACTAATTTGAGATGGTACGTGGGTCGAGTCACTCCATCTTTGTATATATCTTACTCAGAATGTAAAAGGTGGATAAGACGAGTCCGTCTTGCATAAAAAATATGGGTTAATTTTTTCTTATTGTCTTGTATATCGTTTTAACTTAGTCCTACGGACGAGTTTAGGATAAGAATTATTTATTATTTATTTTTATTATTTTTAATTAATAATCATAATGCATTGTGTCTAAAGGAAAAAAGAAAAAGTGTAGTTTAAACATGATTAATAAAATAATTGTTTAAAACAATAATAAGAATTATACTTATTTGAATCTTCATTTTTTTTTAGCTATTAAGATTTTTTATTGAAATTATAACAGTTATTAATAATCATATTGGTTAGGTCCAAATATTTATTTGAATCCTTAATTAATAACTCTTATTCTTTTATATATATATATATAATGGTTACAAATGATCATTCTTGCATCATGAAACATTTGTCTTTCCATTTAATATTACAAATATATAATTATTTTGCAATTTAAATTTATGTAGTCCAACCTATTCCATTATTGGCCGCTTGGAATGCAAGTTATGCATAACATGTTAGCAAAATCAATAAACTCAATTCGTCTTACATTTATTTTTTCACGAGATTACGAACCATCCCGCCCAACACAAATTACTATTTGAAATACTAATATAATACTTGACTATTAATAAACTTTAAAATATTTATCTAAAATAAATTTCAAATAAGAACAAATTTCAATTTCGCATTAAAATTTAATGAATAAAAATATATACAACCTTAATATAATGATTAATTACTTTTGTTCTTTAAATTATTTGTTAATTTAATGAATTTCTTAATGTTACTTGTTTTTTTAGTTATTTATATGTATTTCTCCTGATCTTTTCCTCTTCAATATTTAATTTATTTCTGTACTCCATTAACTAATTTCAATCTTACCTATTTTCTCACCCAAAGTTAATTTAGAAATGTTAGAACATAAATTTAATACTATATATAATTTTGGTGCTAGCAAAGAGTAAGATTGAGTTAATTTAGAAATGTTAGAAGAGAAATTAACAATATATATAATTTTGGTGATAAGAGTGAGGTGAAAGGAGAAAAAAAGTAGTGGATGAATGAATGTGACTCTATTTTGCACCTTAGAAGTTACGATATAAGAAGTGAGATATCTCTACTGAAACACGTTGTCGTCAATTTAAGTTGAACTAAATTTGGATTCATGTTATGGCCTTCTTCCTTTTGCTTCATTTTCTTCTTTTGTCAATTTTTGCGGCATTGTTGCCGTATTATCTACAACTACAACTCATAATTCATACCAATTTTCAACACCTTCCTCCATTATTTTATTTTTTTCCTTTTTGGTAAAATATAATTTTTATTGCCTTATTCTAAGTTTTGTTGTACACACTTTTTCTTCGTATTAATATCATTATAAAGTAATTGAAAAGGAGAAAAAGATAGCTTGCCACGCGTTTTTTTTTCTTCTTTAAACATATTAAATGAATTAAGGGAGTGATGCTTGTCGATTTGATAACTCTTTACGTTGATCATATTTATAAAGTAATTAGGAATGATAAATAAATCCATTATTATGGATATTGTTTTAATTTTAAAGATTTTTTTTATTGATTGGTAAGAAATAATTTTTTAAATTGCATATAAATGTAACATGAGTACGTATGTGTCCACTCTGTCCCAATAGCTGTCTCCACAAACATACACATTCTTATTTTAAATTATTAAAACACCATTAATTTATTGAATAATCTGGCAAACTTATATTAAATTTTATTTCCTTACTTTCTGTTTCCAAACATTACTCTTTCTATCATTTTTTACCTTAATTTAATTCTTATTTAATACTTTTTTGATATCTATATAATTATAATTTATTAATATTTGACATTTAAAAAGAATATGTATTTTCTGACATTGAATATGAGATCATGTTTTTGTGATTTTTTTATTTTTTTATTTTTTATAAAAAATATTTAATAATAAAAAAATAATTGAATATAAATATACGTGTTTTTAAATCAAAATAGGGATGTGACAAGATTTTAATACTTGTTAAATATAAAAATAAAAATAAGAATGAATTTTCACTTTAAAATTGAAAATGAAATTATCAAACTCAGATTTCATCCTAAATATAATAATCTAACATTATTTATTTATGCATTATATTGATTCTTAAAATATCAGTTTAGTTATAGACTAGTGAATTTTGTGGACTGAATCAATAAACTCGATCTCATCATCACGGTTGGAATGCGATTTTCAAAATTATGACCTGAAAATTTAGTCAATCTTGTTTAGCTCGCTTATCATGAACAAAGTCAACATTGACTTGGTTGCCCCAAGTGTTTAAGTTTTGATTGCTTGTCATTGTTCATTCTTAAAGATTTTTTTTTTGGTCTCTCTATTTAATTTTTTTAAAATTTCAAAATATATATGTAATTTGATTTTTTTTTTTAATTTTTATGGATGGTATTCTTCTATTTCACTTTTACTTGTCACATACTTGATGAGTTTATATTTTATATATGGATAGTTATTGAGAGATTGTGATTCTATATATGTGATATTAGTTTTACACATAAAATATTTATATCAATTTTAATCCAAAATCTTAAGACAAATGGTTCATGGGTTTTTTCTCTTATCTAGTGTTAAACTTTATCTTTTTTACTCAATGTGAAACTTTGACTCACACTTCCCAACAATACTAATATATAATTCAAAAAGAAAAAAAAATTGTCCATGCGTATTAAAGATAGCATGGGGAAGCTATCTATTGTGCATAGGTCCATACGATGTTGTTGAAGTCACCTATCAATATAAAGAGTCTCTCCTTGGTTGGATAATTGTCTTTGATTTTTTCTTTCTTTATGGGCTTCTTGATCACGTTCAATAGTTTAAGAAAAGTGTAAAAATAGTTTAAGAAATTAATGAAATTGATGAGTTAAAAAAATTAAGAAAAGTGAGAAAATAGAATTAAAGAAAAAGATTTTAAAAAGTTTAAGAGAAGAACTCAATATGATGATTAAAATTTCACAAAACAAATTTCAAGAACTTAATTAAAAATTTAAAAAAGGATCAATAAGATGCTAAAAAACTTTTAAAAAGAATTTAAAAAAAATAGAAAATAAAATTCAAGAAAAGAACAAAAAGTAAAAAAATTATAAAAATAAATAATTGAAGAAGTTAATGAAAATGACGAATTAAAAATATTTAGAAAAGTGAGAAAATAGAATTAAGGAAAAAGATTTTAAAAAGTTTAAAAGAAGAACTCAATATGATGATTAAAATTTCACAAAACAATTTTCAAGAACTTAATTAAAGATTTAAAAAAGGATAAAGAAGATGATAACAACTTTTAAAAAGAATTCAAAAAAAATTTAGAAAATAAAATTCAAGAAAAGAACAACAAGTAAAAAAATTATAAAAATAAATAATTGAAGAAGTTAATGAAAATGAAGAATTAAAAAAATTAAGAAAAGTGAGAAAATAGAATTAAAGAAAAAGATTTTAAAATTTTTAAGAGAAGAACTCAGTATGATGATTAAAATTTCACAAAACAAGTTTAAAGAACTTAATTAAAGATTAAAAAAATTATCAAGAAGATGATAACAACTTTTAAAAGAAATTCAAAAAAATTTAGATAGTAAAATTCAGGAAAACAACAATAAGCAAAAAAAGTGTAAAAGTAAATAATTGAAGAAGTTAATGAAAATGAAAATTTAAAAAAATTAAGAAAAATGAGAAAATAGAATTAAGAAAAGATTTTAAATTGTTTAAGAGAAGTCCTGAATATGATGATTAAAATTTCACAAAAGAAAATTCAAGAACATAATTAAAGACTAAAAAGAGATCAAGAAGATGGAAACAACTTTTAAAAAGAATTGAAAAAAATTTAGAAAAAAAAAATTCAAGAAAGGAACAAGTAGAAAAGTTTAAAAATAAATAAGGGAAGAAGTCGATGAAAATAAGGAGTTTAAAAAATTAAGAAAAATTAAAAAATAGAATTAAAAAAATTAAAAAATTAAAGAGAAAATTACTAAAAAAAATAAAGAAGGTGCACACTACTTATAATGGTAAATTAGGAAAAGAAAAGGTAAATCCATAGTGATGTTAGTTAGTTTGATCAACTTTATCTGGTGTTGGTTTTCAAAAATATATAATGATGGTTAATTTAAAAAAAATGTAAATCAATTTTTTTTACGGATATTAATCATTAAGAAAGTTTATTAATATTCTTCGCACAAAAGTAAAATATATGGTTGAATGTAGTTTTAAAAAATATTATCAAAATATAAATTTTAAATTTAACTAAATTCAGAAAATCACCTTCAGTTTGTATAGGAAAGTTTTTAAAAAGGTTAATTATGTTTTTTTAAGAAAGAAAAAATAACTGGGTACGTTTGCGACTAATTATACCTTTGTAATATTTAAATTTAGACGTAAAATTAAAATTTACTTTTGTTCTAAATTTTGATATATTATTATTTTCAAACTTTAAAAATAATGAATATAATATTTTAATCCATCAAAAGTTAACTTTTTTTATGTTAAACGATGTTTGAAATTGACATTTAAAATAAAATGTATAAAAAGGTGTAAATAATTTAAATGGTAATTCAAAATGTTATTTGACATATAAAAAAGTTAACCCCAATCAAATTATAAAGACAATATTTATTTATTTTTAAAGTTCAAAAATTAAAATGTCATTTGACATATCAAAAAAATTAACTTCAATCAAATTATAAAGACAATATTTATTCATTTTTAAAATTTAAGAAACTGTAACAAAATTTGAGAAAAAAATAAATTTTAATTTTACCTCAAACATTAATTTTATTCTTTTCAATATATATATATATATATATATATATATATATATATATATATATTTATCTTTTTGATCGGTATAAGATTTCTGGTAAATATTCCTAATTTTTTTAAAGCTGATCAATATTTCCTCCGGGTGCCGTGAAAAAGAAAAATTTGTGTACTGGGACGATTCTTGGTTTGATAATGCAATTTATGGTAAGCCTCAACTAGGTTGGTGAAATACCAGCATTTTGTATCATAACCCACATCAAACATCACTATTTGATGCAATAACCTACCTACATTATGTGAATGAGGACAAGTAGCACCATATTGAATCTGTTGAGACAACAATGGCCATCTTTATTATTCCAGTCTTCTGTAATTAACACATGATCAGTAGTAGTGTACTTTATTTGGGTACAGAAAATACCATACAAATACACAAATTAGAAAGAATAAAGTTTCTTTTTTCTATTATGGTCTCTCCTTATTTTGTTAGCAGTTACTTTAGATATCCTGAATTCGGACTAATGGTAGTGGCCCACCGAATATCTCTGGCATATTACTTTCATCAATGTCTTCTAACAGTGCAGATTTAACCTTATTTTTATCCACAAACACTATCTGCAAGCAAATCCAACTTCAACATCTCAAACACATACCATATATCATGTATTTAATTAGATAGAAACTGAATTTAAGACATAACCTTCTTCTTGGTTTTGTTGTCAATGAAAGGGTAAATGAGTTGCCACACTTTCATAAATATGTATGGTGCATTGACAATAATCAACTTCCCCAATCTTTCCGGGTAATAATCCTGCATCCAAAAATTTACAGCCATCACAACATAAGAACTTCAATTCCAGCTTCACACAAACACAAACATGTTAACATTGACCTTATTCCTAACTGATGTGTGACATGTTACCAAATACACTAATCTGTCTTCTACCATGTCAAAACACTGAAACAACCAATAAATGGTGCTATACCTGCAAAACTGTTAGAGCACCAAGGTATCCACGAACGTCACTGTTTGAGTATCCCCATCCCTTGAGTTCAGCTATGGCAACAAACTTTTCTTGACCAGGTGGAATACTAATACACCAAGAGCCATGTTAATTACCTTTCAAACACACAAAACTTCAAAACTAATAGTTCTGGATGAAAGACAAGTAAGGAATAAAATTGGGATTACCTTGCGCATATTTTGTCAAACACGTAGACGACAAAACCTGTGTCACAAAGAAGTTATATACTTGTGAATGAGGGACACAAAGTATACTAGAAGAAGTAAAGATTAAATGGCGTTAATTGGAATTAAACATACGTTTGAATTCATCTCCACCATCTTTGTTCTGAAAATGTTTTCTACCGACTACAACAGCTATGGGTCGACCTATCTTGTCATGTCCTTGCATGAACACCTTCTCCTGAGCAAGATCATTGCGAACTTCTGATACAGTTACAGAACCATTTGGAACAAAGGAATGTCTCCATTTCAAGTACTTCAGGAACATTGTAGAAGCCTTCTCCAAATCTAAATCACGAGCACGTAGGAATCTTCTAATCGTAAAATCATCTTCTTCCTGCAACCGACAAACCAAAATCAACTTTTGAGCTATAATGGAATCAAGTTAAGCAAATCTAGACACCAATAATGATCCGATATGATTGATAACGAATAACACGATAACCCATCGAAAAACAAATGTTGTGGATAACTTTTATACTATCTATTAAATTATAAAAGATAGTAAAATTACAACTACAAATAAAGAAAATAGACAATATTGTTGAAATTCCTACGTTGATCGAAAATAAATCAATTTTATAGTATATAAATAAAGTGCAAATCTCATATTAAAACCAATTTGATAGGATTGAATTAGACTTAAAATCCGGTTCTTAACATATCTAAAAATATATATATATATAAAATTAAACTAAGATTTCGAATAAACATAAAATTAACAATATATATATATATATATATATATATAAAATTAAACTAAGATTTCGAATAAACATAAAATTAACAATTTTTTTATCTCCATAGATCTCAGTTGTTTTTCTCTAACAATATGGTTTGACACTCAAGGCAACTAATTAACGAAAGATAAGGATTAAATGGACATGCAAACTAACTACGCGAAAGAGTTCGCGAAGAAATTGATGAATAATAAGTAACTTAAGTAAAAAAATAGACAGTTTACCAACAAAGCTATTTTGATCAACATTTTTTTTTTCTGACACGCACAATTCAACAAAACTTTCATATTTGTTAGGCATTCACAAAACATAATTCAGTACTTTTATTCAAAGCCCAGTCAATAGTGCAAAAATTTCTTATAGTAAAATTGACGTACAAATAATTTTGTTAGTAAACTATTAGTGTAACTAAAATTTTGAAAGCAAAGTGTTGATTTTTGGTTCAAATTGATCTTACATTGTGGTGTGTTGATGCAATGAAGAAGATAAAATAAAATTTTCTTATAAAAAATTTACATAAAAAAATCACTTTCAACTCACTCCTTGAAAAAGAAAAAGATACATTTATTGGTTTTTAAATATGTTATGTAATTAACATTTTATAAATAGCTCACATAATTAAATAATAGGACTAATAAATTTGACTAAAAATATTCAAAATCTGACAATAATAAGAGAGCTTAATAATGCCTCGTGATAAAATTAAATCTGACAGGCATTTAATATTTTCGGCTCATGTCACTGTCCGTTGGTTGATGCATTACTTACTAATATGGCAGTGTAGTAGTGTATGATTTCAATTCAAAATTTATTATCAATTATTACACTTTAAAATAATATATATATATATATATATATATATATATATAATAATACTTATTACAATATTTGAAAATCATTTTAATATATTTTAAAATATTAAAACTCGTGTTCATCGATATGCAGAGAATTCAAATTCTAAAAGTAATTGATATGCTCTTGGAAATTTCAATGCATATATTTTTTAAATTTTAAAATTGAAAATGAAGAAAACCTTAAAAGTAAAACCACGTTAAAATGTACGAACAAAAACCTAGAGGTTGTGTGAGTTGTCATAATATCTCTGTCTATTCCTCACCAATATTGGTGATAAATGGTGAAAATGAAAGATCACAAAAAGGTAACAGGTAAGAACAGTCAAGAATAAATGGTAATTGCTTTTAATTACATAACTACTGAATATTCTTTATTGCAAGATTTTATTTGGAGCATTTGTACTATTTTTAAAGTCTTTTCATGTGACTAATGTCTCATCTAAATTTCATTTTAAAGTTAAATCCTAGGGTACCTCTTGATCTTAATCAAGTAAAATAAATTCATAGAAATCTTAAGAATTCTTACATTTAAAATATTTATTGAAAATTTATCTCTAAAAATAAAAAATTTCAGAGAATCGAAATGAAAAGAATATAGTGTACCTTAGCAGAGGGATCTCGTGCTTCAACCATTGCCCTCAAGAGACGAATTTTGGTGAGTTCAGTCTGAGTGGTATCGTCTTCCACACGCACGTCTTCTCTAACCCTCATCACGTTCATTGCTTCCATTTCAACCTTCTTTTTCTTCTTCTTCTTCTTGGTTTCGCTTCAAGCAAAGAACCTGAACCCAGTTTTTTTTGGAAAGTTATGGAGAAGAAAAGTGATTATATATGCAGCATGTTAACCCATCCACCAAGACATTGATGTTGAACAACTTAATTTGGTACGCAGGAAGATCGGCATGAAGGTAATAGTTTAGAGCATTGAATGCTAAAAGAGAGAAGAAAGTTTATTTATTTTTTTCTTGAAAATGAGAATGGGGTCTGTGGAGTGTTGTTCAGAAGAAGTACAAGAATTGAAATGCGTGGGCTTTAATGGAAGATGAAGTTGAATGTGATGCATAACTAGTTTCTGTAACTTATTGCTTCCGTGAAGAAATGTGATTACAACTAATATCGATTCCGTAAACCAGATCCATTAATTATATTTGGTCAATTCGGTCACTCATTCACTGCTCTGTCTTCACCACTTAATGCCACACAACTTTCCTCTCTAACTTAAAGGCTTAACAAATCACATCAAAATAATTTAGGCTCCTATTTATATATATAAAATATGAATCTTGTTTAAATATATTTTATTTTAAATAAAATTTATACAATATTAATAAGATATTGATGTCATTTACTCTTTTAACTTTTTTATTTTACTCCACTCGCTCGTATTATAAATTTCTAATAACTCTATCTAAAAAATAACTTCTTTCAACATTTATATACTCTTCATGAAAACAAACATTTTCAACTACAAAAATAACTTAGAAATTTTAAACTTGCAAGAGTGGTTCAAGAGTTTTAGAGAACTAAAACAAATTTATAAGCAGAGGCCTTTTATCTAAAATTTATCTTTTCGAGTTTTTTTTTTTATGAAAAATTATTTATTAAATTCTCATAATTAATTTTATTTAATAATTCTTCTTTAATAGATAAGACTAATCAATTTAATCTTTCTTGAGACATTATTAATACTGGAATTGTTAACATTGTTCTATAAGTTATATATATATATTAGGAAAAGAATCATCTAATTTTTTTATATAATTAAGAATGTCAATTGGTTTACCATTCTCCAAACCTATAATTTCTTTTAAGATATTTAATTATGAAAATAAATCAAATTAATCCCTATCTAACAAATTATCATGTTTTAAAGATTTTTCAAGGTTTAAGAAATTTTCTTGCAAAAATGTATAATCTAGTGATTTTAATTTTTTAACACTACATAACAAACAAACAATATCTTGGTATATTTTAAATTGTTCAATTTGAAGTGTGATAATTTATTTATCTACAATATACAAAAAATAATCAATTCTAAAGGATTCTAGAAGAGATTTTACAATTTCATTTTAATGTTTTCATCAAATTGTTTCTTTTTGTGTCTAATACATTTTTCACAAAACTTAGGTTCTTCTCAACTCAATAGTAAGTCTTTTTTTTCTTCTAAATTTGAATTATCTTTCTACATAAAACTCAATTTTGAATTATGTTCCAATTAATCTATTATCCACCAAAAGATTAACCCCTAATCTAATTAATAGTTTGTTAGAAAAAATTCAGTTTATCATTAAAATATATGCAAAAAAACTCTTGAACTCATAATAAAAAAATACCAAAAAACTAAATTGGACAAAAGAAACACATTTCTAATTTTATTACAAATTCAAAACAGAATAAAAACTACAATAACACACGTAGAAAACAAAAACATACTAACCAGGAATGAGGATGAAAATCTGGTACACGGACAATATGAGATTGAAGGAATGTAATCTGTCAAGACCCTAAAAAATGTCTTTTAGAATGGAAGAAAATAAGATGTAAGAGAATTGACAAAAAGATAAAATAATAAAAGAAGAAAATAATATTATAAGATAATAATAATAACTAATCATTTTTTTCTTTATAAACAAAATTATAATATACTAAATAAAAGTTTTAAATCATTAATTGTTATTTTTAATATCAATAAAAATTAACATATACTAATAATAATTTAATTAAATTTTATTCTCAAACATAAATTAATTAATTAATGTAATAGAACTATATTAGTAATAAAATATTCTTTTGATGTCTTTTTTTTATCTCAAACATAATTTTATAATTAATTTAATACAAATATATTAGTACAAAAATATTTTTTAAACTTTGTTTCTTAAAAATAATTTCATAATTAATAGGAAAATATTAACAATAAAAAAAAATTAATAACTTTTTTTACTAAAAAGCTAAAACGACTAATTTTATTTGCTTTACTCTTAAACCGCCCATATTTTCTTATCAAAAGAAAGTAAAATCATATATATATATATATATATATATATATATATATATATATATATATATATATATATATATATATATATATATATATAACTGTATTTTATAATAGCGTCTACACTAATGGTACTGTTATTATATTTTCTTCTTCTGTTTGGGTTGATTCAAAGAAATGAATAAAAACTAAAATATGAAAGTGGAAATAAATAAGACATGAAATTAATTATTTGATTATTTTTTATAGAGTAGAAAAAATAAAAATTATGTAATTTGATTCATAGAGATAAATTTAGAAAAAAATGACAATATAAATACACTATTTTCTTAAATATTATCTCTCCTAGTTGTTGCGGACAGATGAACTTAATGTTGTGTTTTCTCATTATTTCCCTTCACAAGAGTTACAAAAACGATTTTCATGGACGACAATTTATTTTGCTTTTTTCTTACTTTGAGGGTACCATTGACATCAACATCAACTTTTGCACAAATGGTACTCGGCTCAATTATAAACTTTTTGAATGTTATGCGTCTCTTTTTGTTTTTTCTAATTAAAATTATATATATATATATATATATATATATATATTTTAAAAAAAAAAATTATTTAAAAGAGTTATGGTCTATTTTCAAACTAAGTTATAGATCAAATATTTTTATGTGATAAATAAAATTTTATATTAAACTATAACATAATTTTTACCTATATATCATTTATGAAAGAAATCATTTTATACTAAGTGTGTATGTAAGGATGAAGAAAATATTAAAGAGTAGTATTGAATTTTATTTTATTATTTAAAATATATTATAAATAAATTTTTTATTAATAGATTTTCACATTATAAAACCACCATCTTTTTAAAAAACAATTCTTTAAATTTTTATTTACCTTCTCTCTTGATCTTTGACAACATCTTTCATTTATTTGAAGATCAGAGATCGTAAGAAGATCCTTGCAGAGAGTTCTACACATTCAACCAACCGATCAAAAATCAAAATAGAGTAAGTTTATTTTTGTCTACTTTTGACTTGGTGTATTATTCGGAGTTACACGTAACTCTATGGTTCATGCATGTGACTCAAAGATAGTTCAAGATAAATATTTGTTTGTTTGTGATTATCAATATGTGTTATAATCTTTGATAGGTGTTTTTTTTTATGTAATTAATGCATCATTTGAGAACTAGAATTTTAGGAATAAATGAAAGTTAGTAAATTATAGAAAAATTATTATTATTATTATTATTATTATTATTATTATTATAGTGGCATATTGAGATTATTTATAGTAAAATTAGTATTATAATGGTATATTGAGATGATAGAAATTGTTTGATGTGAATTTATTTTCTATTTAAAATTAGTTTGTATGATGTAAAACGGTTATATAATATGAAATTAGGGATTTGCTCTATGAATGGTACCCTTAATCGCTTGATATCACTACAAGAAAACTATCAAATAGTGACAAATTTATGATAATAAAATATGTTTAGAGACCAATTTAGAAATCAATTTCATAACTAGAGATTATTTTAGAAACCAATTCTTTTGGTAGACAAAACCTAGATAGCTAATGATAGTGACCAATTTAGAGACCAGTGTAAAATAAAGACTATTTTAGTTACCAGTTTAGAGACCAATTATAATTTTTTGAAACTATTTTAGTTACTAATAATTTTTAGTTTAAATTGATATATAAATTGATCACTATAGACTGGTTATTTTTTGTCACTAAAATTTTTTATTAATCAAGGATTTTCCTATGGTGTAGGATAAATATGTGATTCTCATTTGGATGAGACAAGATTAGTTGTAATGTTTTATTTGGTATGTAGGCCTTTTAAATTGTTGACTTAAAGTGTTTGATTTTAAATTGTTGTGTTGGAGATTATATACATATTTTGAACTATGGATGTTGAGGCTTGAGTTATAATGTTATCAAATCGGTTGATTGACACTATCTAAGAATGTTTAAACTATAATATACCTATTTAATGCATGAGAATAATAGAAATAACTAAGATAGACAAATGAACCCAACTTGATATGCATTATCGAACTCTAATATGTTTGATATAATTGGTGATATGTGACATTGATTAACTATAACAAGATTGTTCAATTTATGCTTTTTTTAATGTTATTTTGAACTAAGCCATGGTGCTTTCGAACTAAAGAAAAAGTATAATTGCCTAGACAAGTAAAATGGACAATCTGGTATAGTTATGCCACACCTAAGTTGCTATTATGGTATTGTGGGGACCATTATATCGTTGGGCGCCAATGAAATTTAACATTCTAGTGAAATACCACCCAGGTGCTATTGGTCGCTACATAGGAATTTAAATCCAGTGAGCTCTAGTGGCGTAGCCATCGGGCACTAGGCTTGGGCCGCTAGGTGCCATTCTGGGCATTGGGTGCTAGTTTCTCATCCTCCTCATTATAATATTGGTGCGCTCGACTATTTATGGGGGAACTCAGTAATCGATATGCATGAAAGTTCTCTTTATGTGTCTTGAATGTGAGTTTTAAGATAAAAAAATTATGTTTGTTGTTGTTGCAACAGACATAAATTTATGTCTTTTATTAGGTAAACAAACATTTTAATTTACGTACCTTGCATCTACGTGTAATCTACAATCGAAATAAATCTTCTTTGTGTTAGTAGTGATTCTACTAATTTAAGAGTGTTACAATATATATTTAATTTTATATAAAACAATTTTTTAAAATAGTTGAAAAAAGATATTGAACTAAAAAGACTAATTTTACCCATATTCATGAAATAAATTAATTACATTAAATTCTAACAAAATATATTTATATATATATAACAATTAAATATTGTAAAATAAATATCATTAAATGGAGTAAAATTATTTAAAATTTACATATCAAAACAAAATAAATAAGTGAAATTAATTATATAAAATTAATATATAAGTAAAATTGACTTATTTAAATTTTTAGTATATTTTAATTATTTAACAGCTTCAAAAATAATTGTCTGTTTACTCTTGGTACTCTATAAATATTTTCTAAACACTCGAGTTCAATGTAATTCATTTCGAACACAATGAGTTCTAATAATCCTTTTATCATGTAAGAATATTTATAGTATTATATATTAAGGAGTTGTTTAAAAAATTTTAATCAATAATTTAATTCTTATATTTAAGTTTTTAATTCATTTTGATCTTTATATTTGTTTTTGACTCATTTTTTATGAATCCAAAAGTGTCAACTGGTTTCATGTGTCCATCTTTCATGATGTAGTAAAAAAAACAAAATTCCTAAATTTGTTATATTGAATCCAAAGAGGCGATTTTTTGGACATGGACAAGACGAGGGTTTTGTCTCATATGTAATCACATCTCAACAAAAGTTAAATTTTATATAAAATTGATGTTATCTCTATTTAATCAATCTAAATTGAAAAATAAATATCAAAATAAAAATTAATCATAAATCTAAATATAATGATGAAATTATTAATTAAACTTTTAAAAAATTAATTAAACCTATATGACATTTAAATTTGTTTAACATTGTACTGAATTTCATATAAAGAAAACGGTGCAACATATATGGCAAGTCCCACCCAAGATATATGATTAAATTTGATAGGAATTTATTTGTTTTGCCCCAACTGTATTGTTCGTTGGTTCATAACTCACATCACATGCACATCACGTGACAGCGCGTGATTCGCGTCAACTCAAAGTTCAAAAGTCATTCTCACCGGCTAATAAGAAGCTGCCGGAATTGGTCTGCCAAAGAAAATGTAAGTAAATTACAATAAAAAATATCTTATTTAATTATACTAAAAGTTATGCGACTTAGTTTAATAGTAAGAAAATTTATCAATAAAGTTTTTAAATGTATAAATGTGAAATATTTAGTTTTCCATTCACTTCGTGTAGAACTTTTAAATTTAACAAGCTATACATATTTTTTTAGACTAATTAAGTATTAAAACATACAAATACTTAATATTTAAAACTTATAACTTGTATAACTTTGAAAAATAATTCAGTGAATATTCCTCTAAATTGCCTTTAATATTAAAAAATATTTACTTTAGAAAATATTTAAAAAATTATATGAAGTATAATTCTTCATCTTTAAAAATATATCAATTTAAATGTTACAATTCAATTATGATTTGACTTATCTCATTTTTGTTAGAGAAAATTGATGCATTCACAAAATTGTTTCTTTTAATATTATAAGTTGCAGTTAAGTGTTGAACTTGTTTGTCAATGGTCAAATAATAAGTAATTATTATCTAAACGAACATATAATTCAAATACCATTAAGGCTGTTTTGTCAATATAACTCTTCATTGGGGTATGACTTAAAATAGTTTTCTCTCTTCTAAAACTATTATCGCTTAAATGACAAGTGATTATTTAAACAATGAAGAGTTTGAGTAAGTTGTTAGTATGAAAATTGATGGAGTGTGCAATAAGTCACGTCGTCCAAGTGACAAAGTGACACTTGAGCAAGAGATAAATAATGTTGATTATTTGTGCTAAGTAATCCTTCCCTATTTATTTATTAGGATTAAAATGAGTTTATTCATTTCACACTACCTTCATATTATGTTTAGACGGATAAATTAAGAATTATCAAGAAATTTAAATAGTTATCACTTACGTTGTTTTATTTATTAAATAATTTGTATATATATATAAGACAATTCAAAATTATTGAATTTATTTTTTTGATTTCAATAATATATTCCAATTACCACAAATTACGATAAACTGTTTAAGAATTAAATAATATTTAAATATTTAAATGTAATAATAAACTATATTTGTATTCAATGATGGTTTGGTATTATTTTTTTATTAAAATCATATAAGATTTTTTTCGAATTGATTTTGAGAAGGATTTTTAATTGTCATTAACTAAGATTAAGATTTTTTTTCAAATAATATTTGTTTTAAGTTTAATTCAATCTTATAAAATTGATTTATAAAATAAAATTTACACTCATATATATATATATATATGATAAATTGATTTTATCTTTGGACGATGTGCAACTTCCAACACACCTCACGTTAAGACATATACATCTCAAAATAATTTTACACCCACTTATAGCAATTAAAAGTTTTTAAAATCAGTTAAAAAAACTAAACAAACTATTAGCAATTTTTTTTTTTGGTGTTGTTGATTTTAAAAACAAATCATGCTTCTGCCATGATACGCACAAATAAAAGAAGTTTCGTCTTATCCTTCTATTCGAGTTGATCCATCTCGATTTTTGGTCTAGGTTGGTCCATCTCAATCTTTGGTTTCGAATGATTTATCTTAACCTTCGTCTTATGACAATCTGTCTCGACCTTCTACTCGTGTTTGTGCGTCTCGACCTTCAATCTAGACTAACTTATTTCGACCTTCTACTCAAAATAACTCGTCTTAATTTTTAATATGTCTCAAACCTTCGATCCGAATTGACTCGCCTCAACCTTGGTTCTAGGGTATCGATCTGTGGACCAAGACAAACGTCTCCACCTTGGGATTACTAAGTTCTTGCGTTTAATTAAACAAAACGCAAGTAAGAAAATAGGAAAACATGACACATTTTACCACTTTTGATGTTCAGATTTTTAATTCGTCAGCTTCAATCACTTAATCAACTGAATAGGGATTGCTTTTAATACTCCCATAGTTGTGCAAGACACCCCTCTAAATTTGAAAATATCTACTTTGTCTTTCTTCTATAATATGGCAATTAAGGTTTATGTGGGCACACGCATGGTGACGTGTGTTCTTGTCTTGAGATTTCACGGAGAAAATGTGGAAAGCTACATTCTGATACCACTTTATTTTAGATTCCACGATGTAAAATACTTTTTAATATAAAAAGTATTTTTTAGATCGTAGAATTTGAAGTATTCTTCTAGATTCAATAGATTCAAAAGCTTGCCCTATGTTTCATAACCCTAAAAACATTTTTTACATAATAAAAATATTTTAAATTATGGATGTAGAAGAATATTTCAGATTATGTCAAGGGGATGTCAAAAAAATTCGTACCCGTATACATTTACAGATAAAATTCACAACAGGTAGAAAATATATATTGTAGATAGATACGTGTATGTAAATGGTACATGTATTTTTTTATATCCGCATGTTAATGGGGTGAATACGAGTATCATAGTATCCGTACCCGTAGATACTCATACCCGCTATACTATAATTTAAATAAATAAAAAGCTTACAAAAAATGACTAAATTATTAACACATTGATCTTGAATGAGTTATTTTTTTTTATTAATTGGTTTTAAAAAATCTCAATTTCTTTACGAAGTGTCATTTAACATTATTTAAATGATTTATTTGCACTTTATTTTAAATTTATGAATGTTATGCATTTTATTTTTATTAAAATTTATAGTTAAAATATATTGTTAAATATATTTTTTATAAATGTTTACGGGTATTATGGATAACCATAAATATTAACAAAATATGTATATAAAAGACAAATATTTATCCAATAAACATTATATAAGAAGCTACTTATCTTATCTATCCCGTTCACATACACTATTAAAAAAATAGTCTTAAGTGAAAATACTTATCATTCCAAGAGTTGCAACTAGTTCATGCATTTTATAATTCAGAATACTTTCAAATCAAACAATCTAGAATATACACACAAAAGAGGAAAACAAACCAAAGAAGATAAATCTTAGACCATCACCGTTTACAACGTCAACGATGATAGTAGTAATAACTATCACAATGAATGACACCGACACGAGTGTAAAGAAGACAAGAGAACATTAGAGAGAGAGAGTATGAAATATGATTATATTTTTAATTTTAGTTAGGGTAATTTTTATCTTAAAAAGAGATGGGATATGGGGAAATCATGGGTGTGCAAATAGCAATCATCCATAAAACATTCCAGAATCAAATAAAAACAACTAAAAAAGGCAAGATAACTTGAGAAAACATGAAAACAAAACAAAAAATGGATCTCAAAGTGAAGCTTTGAGTGTGTGCTTGTGAAAACAGAACATAACAAAAGACAAACACAAACAACGAAGCATTTTGATGTAGTTTAGAATGAAGAGAAGCTACTAACCTCTTTGCTTCTAACGAGCTGTCACTGTCTCAAAGGGCTTCAATGTCTGTCTCTGTTCTTCTTTCCAACAAATTTGTTATCTCTTTCAGTCTTCACCCAATTTATAGGAACCGATAACCACTTTGATGACGAAAAGAAACCATTTTCCTTGCAACAGGGTTTCAAATTTCAAAGGCACTTTGTTTGACTTTCAAATTCCGTTGGTTGGTTTGATTTCTCTGTCAAAGTCCTCGTTTCTCCAAAATTTCCAAAGAAATTCGGGTTTGCTCTGTTCAATGATCTGGTTTTGACAAGAAAAATCGTGCATTATTGACCAAACTCATGCATGCACCAGCATCACAGCATCATCACAGCACTGCACCGAAGAGAGAGAGAAGTTTGAGTAGTGTTGCAGTGTGTAGAGATAATAGACATTATTTTGGGAGTGACTGAGGTTCACCGAAAAGGGTTGGGGCCATTATTGCATGTTGATGCTGACTCACACTTCTCCAACACACGTTGCTGACTTTTTTCTCTTCACCTTGTTTGTATTCTGAGTTTTGTTTAGCTGGTTCTCGTTGGACTTATGCGACTCGGTTTGGATATTTTCATTTTGTTTGTATTTTTATGGATTCAGTATTATCCTGTTGGAATTTAATGAGTATCTCATCAAGATTTTTCTTTATGTGGAGTATGAGTATGTACTATATTGAAAGTTTTAATTTCAGAATATGACATCACTTTCTTCTATACGGCTAACATTTTTCCTTTTAGTTTTTTCAACAATTTATTTTTAACTTAAGTTGAGATCATGTACGATGGGTATTTCTATGGAAGATCAAGGAGGAAATAGACATCGATTGATTCTAAATTCTTTATATCAAAACTTTAAGATTTTGGGTTGAAGATCGAGGTGATGTTAATTTTTTATGTGTGGAATGAGTTTATGTTAATAATATTGTATTTTTGTATTTATTTTCTTTCAAAATACTCATTAAAGGTATTAGAACCAATCATTATTTTTGGTGACCGATTTAGACAATTATTTATATCGAAAATTTTTCTGACAGCGGAGGGTACAATAAGAATACTCATGGTTAGTTTCAATGGAAAATATCAACATGATGAGACTCACACTTCATATACATACGATTCATACGATTGAAAATCAAGTGTAAATTTAAGTCTTTCATTCAAAAAAATAAGGAAATTGTTTAAGATTAAAAATAGTATACAAGAAAAACATATTAATCTATGGATGTTTACCACTCAAATGTAAATTGCTTTCTGCATATGGTATTTATAGTGTACAAGAAAAACATATTAATCTACCAATGTTTACCACAGAAGCACTAAGGTGAAACATGTTTCGTATTCAAAGATTCCCCAAATCATATAGAAAATTGAAAACAACATGATGAGAAGTAGAATATTCGGCTCTATTACCATTGGAAAGAGAAAGTAGAAAAATAAAATAAGATTATAAACATATTTAGATAAACTTATTCCTAGTTATTATTAGAGAATAAAGTAAAGCGTTTTCTTTTTCTATATAATAAAATTAACTTATTGGCAGGTTAAAGAAATAAATAACTTTTACACGTTAATTTATATCTAAATTAAAGTTAACTCGTAAGAAATTCATTCAATTTTTTAATGAGTGTGTATAGAAAATTTGTACAAATCAACCTTATAATAATTATTTGATTTCTGCATTGAAATATGGAGCCTTCTATTTTTTTTTTCATAATTTCAGTTTAACTTTTTTTTTAAAAAAATGATAATTTTAAGGATTAAATATGTTTTTGTCCCTTAATTTACTATAAAAATTATTTCTTTTTGAAATTTTGACACAATTTGATCTCCTAATTTTAAAGATGCGTGAATTTAATTTTTTTAATAAAATTTTATTAAATTTATTTAATCGTTCGAACACATATCTCAACTAACACTTAGTTAATATTAAAGAAAAAATGTGAGCTAAGACAATGTTTTATCCTGATCGAAGAAAAAAGGGATGGGAAGGATTGATAAGGTGATCAGGAGTATGGGTTGCCATAGATGAAAAAAAGTAGAACTTGACTCTAATACCATATAAAGAAATTCGTACAGAGAAACAATGGGAATGAAGAATCATTTGCATATTCCAATATTAGAGTTGCACAAAATAAAAGATTGACTTTTGATATATATACATATTCAAGTACATTATACAAAAATGAATAGAAAAATAGACTACCAGAATCTATTAATATAAGATAAAAAACAAAAGATGAAAAATATTATTTTTATCATAAACCGCGTTTAAAACGTTAAATAAATTTAATGATATTTGGTTGTGAGGACTAAATTTATATATTTATAAAGTTAAGAAACTAAATTTAAAAAAAAATTCGAAAAAAACTAATTTCATTTTTTAGTAAAGGTTAAAAAATTAAAAAGATATTTAACTCTAATTTTAAAAATATATAAAAGTATACAAACTTGTAGATGATAATTTTAATCTGATCTACAAGTAAATTCATATTTTTAGTAATTTCCTTATTGTAAAAAGGAAAAATCACATAAAGTAATCTTATTATAATTAGTATGACTAAGTTTTTATTAAGTGTTTTTTTCGTTATAATAGTTTTGAAATAATCCTTGTTGTTTCAATTTTTTATTAATAATTTCTGATTAAGAGTATTTGGCATCTTGCATTACGTTGATTTTATTTTAAAAAATCAAATTCATTAATAAAAATTATATATATTAAAAGTTAATTTAAGTCATTTTGGAGGGAGAGAAAAAAAAAACGAAGGGTCGGTTAAAGCTAAATTGAAGAGAGTGATATCATTGAATTTTGGTGTCTAAATGGTTGTGTGAGATGGACTTGGCATCAAACCTCAAAGAAAATTGCAAATCCTTCTCCTCCAATTCATCACCTTCATCTTATTCTTCTTCTTCAATCTTCTTTAGCATTGTTTCTTCAAGGCAAATCCACATTCTGTTTGTTGGTCCCTCAATGTTCAAATCTGTCTCTCTCTGTTGCTGCTGAGAAGAACCCATGTCACTTTCCTTCTTCAAACTGTTCCTGCGAAACCCCGATGCCAAGAAACCTCTCACAACTACTTTCCCCTGTGACTTTTCAACCTTCACCTTCTTCTTCTGACCACAATTGATTTCCTTATAATAAACACTTACTTTCCTTCTTTTGGAGTTCCACCCTTTATCACCATCACTTCCCTTTTTCCATTCTTCAATCAAAAATCATTTCTTTGCTGCGTAAACAAAAATGGGTATGCGGAAATTGAGTCTTTTGGGGTTTCTTTGTGCCTATTCTTTCTTTACAATTGGTGCTGTGGAGCTGGGCAGGAACCAACCAACTGAAAGAATTTCAGGTTTTTTTTTTTTTTGCTGATTTTTGCATTTTTGTTTCTTCCTTTTGCTTGGCTTTACGTTGGTTGTGATCGATTAACTATGGTTATGTTTGATGTTGATTTTGACCGCATTGTATTGCGGTTCTCAGTGTTGTGTCTCTGGTTACTTTGAATAAGTTTGATTAAGATCTGCTTGTGATTGAGATTGATTAGGATATTTGTTGCATAAGTTGACGATTTTTTTTTTTGTGAAGTTATTTTTTCAACCATTAAGCATTGGCTCTTCAGCATTGAATGTGGATGGTTTTTCTAAAGATCCAAAAGTACCAAGCTCTTTAGTTAGATACTACAAATACTGGAATTTGACAGTTTTTTGTTTCAATGTTCAATGACTGCGATTGGGTTAATGATAATGAATAGCTGCTTAGGTTGCGTAACTTAAATGGTAATGCATGCCAAATGACGTCTTAGGATCATTAATGGGTTGTGCTTGATTTCAGAGAACACATAACAATTAATTAGGGTATGAGAGAAATGTTTTGATTGGTCTGCCCTGGAACTTGTTTACGCTAGAAGATTGTGGATTGGTAATTTTGTGTCTATTGGCTCTGTTATTTCTATAGATTGGCAATCTGGTTTACCCAAAGGCATAAAAACAATGTATTGTAAACACATTTTTAAGGTTTGTTTTTCAAAATCTCGAGGGCTTTCTTGCCGGCTTCTGAGCTTCAATTTTGATAGTGGAATGTTGTAATAGAAATTTCAACATTTACGTTGCCTTCCTCTTTTATCCCAAGAGTTAAAAGTAAATTGTCTTGTTTACCAACAGAAACTTGATTACAATTTAAATTGGAACTCTACAATTTGCAGAATACTCACTTTTTTTCTTTTATTTTGAGCCTTATAAAGCTAAAAAGGGGGGAATTGTTAGCCAAAATATGAACGCTACTCCCTGACAGAACACATGTCTAAATGTTATGAAGACATGAATATTAACTTGCCACAGTGATGTATAGATTTTGAAAAGATAGCATCAGGAACTAGCTGGAATGGTTGTTAAGTAAGACAAGATATATATAAAATTATGGTTTATCTTTTTTGACCCTTGGGATTTTAAGGTGTTTAATAAGCAGTTTTTTGTGCTATTTCTCAATGAATTACATTAAGCAATTATATTTCTGGAGATATACTGAAGTTATAAGCATGTTGTGGTTAAACCAACTGCAGGTAGTGCTGGTGATGTATTGGAAGATGATCCAGTGGGAAGGTTGAAGGTTTTTGTATATGAACTTCCAAGTAAGTATAATAAGAAAATTCTGCAAAAAGATCCGAGATGCCTCAACCATATGTTTGCTGCTGAAATCTTTATGCACCGGTTTCTCTTATCTAGCCCTGTCCGAACACTTAATCCGGAAGAGGCTGACTGGTTTTATACCCCTGTATACACCACTTGTGACTTGACACCAAATGGCCTCCCTTTACCCTTCAAGTCACCACGAATGATGAGAAGTGCCATACAACTTATTTCTTCAAACTGGCCCTATTGGAATCGCACAGAGGGAGCAGATCACTTCTTTGTGGTTCCTCACGACTTTGGGGCATGTTTTCATTACCAGGTACAAATTTAGTGTGACTTTTAATTTTCATTATTTATACCACTTGTATTATATATTTATATTAATTTGTACCAGGAAGAGAAGGCAATTGAAAGAGGGATTCTTCAACTGTTAAGGCGTGCTACATTGGTTCAAACATTTGGACAGAGGAATCATGTATGCTTGAAAGAGGGCTCAATTACCATTCCTCCATACGCTCCACCACAGAAAATGCACACCCACCTAATTCCTGATAAGACTCCCAGGTCCATTTTTGTATACTTCCGAGGACTCTTTTATGATGTTGGCAATGACCCTGAAGGTGGTTACTATGCAAGGTAGGCCTTATTACAAGTTTAAAGGAGAGGGTCTGAATCATAGATGCATAAGAAAGCTGATTTACACTTTTTTTTTACGAAAGATGCAATGACTAAGGACTTTGATTCATATAACTATTGTATTTTGTTTAACTATAAAAATCAGGTCAATCATATTAAGATCTATTCATTACCTAAAATTGGTTGTTTCTAAACAAAAACTTGAAAATCAAGTATGCATGTAGTTTGGTGCATCAGTGTATGCAATAACAAAAGAAGCTTCTATTGATCAAAGTGGCCATGTTCTGTAATCTTGCAGAGGTGCAAGAGCAGCAGTGTGGGAGAACTTTAAAAACAATCCTCTATTTGATGTCTCCACTGAGCATCCAACCACGTACTACGAGGACATGCAACGAGCTGTGTTTTGCCTATGCCCACTTGGATGGGCTCCTTGGAGCCCAAGATTGGTAGAGGCTGTGATATTTGGTTGCATACCTGTTATTATTGCAGATGACATTGTTCTGCCATTTGCTGATGCAATCCCATGGGAAGAGATAGGAGTGTTTGTTGCTGAGGAGGAGGTTCCAAAGTTGGATACCATACTCACATCTATCTCACCACAAGTCATATTGAGGAAGCAAATATTGCTTGCTAACCCTTCCATGAAGCAAGCAATGCTTTTCCCACAGCCTGCTCAACCTGGAGATGCCTTCCATCAAGTTTTAAATGGACTGGCAAGGAAACTGCCACATGACAACACTGTGTTCTTGAAATCAGGGGAGAAGATCTTGAATTGGACTGCTGGACCTGTGAGTGACCTTAAACCTTGGTAACAGTTATATTGCTTTTTCTGAGGCCATTATAGGATTCTTTATATTTCTTGCTCAATCCTCCCAAAGTGTTCATAGGGTTGGTAAATGAGATACCTTTTCTTTATTTTTGTTTTGTTTTGTAAATTTTGTTATCTTCATAGATAATTCATTAGGTCATGTAATCCATTTTGCAACATGATTGAAGTTTCTAGATTCTTGTTTTCTCCTATAATAGAAGTACATGTCTTATACTGCATGCTGGATTCGGTAAATTGGGTGGCACTGCAAATTAAATTGTGATGGCAATTAACTTCACTGTAATTCTTGCATGTATTATTGTTCAGAGACAGTCTGTTTGAAGGTAGATGGAATACTTAATTGATACTTTTTACAGAGTGTTTAAGTCTTGGTTTTATGATATTTTCTTGTTAAATTGAGTTCAATTAGAAGCTAGAATTTATTGCATCTGTTGAGGTGGATTACTCTAATAAATCAACATACACAACCTTTTAAATTTTAGAGCTTGATCTGAGATTTTATCTTTTCTTTTTTATTCTTACATTAATGGCAACAAGGTTTAAACCCACTTAAATTATCCAAAGCTATTAGGCGAACCCTGATATTTATTAGAATTAAAAAAAAAAAGAGCTTCTATTTGTTTTGTCCATTAAAATCTTGAGATTGATGATATCAGTTTGAAATGAAGATTCAATTATACTAGCACATTGTTTGGTTAAGGTAAAAGTGAGGAAAAAAGAAAGGAAAGGACTTAAAAATTTTACATTTTCATATTTGGTTGGACGAGAGAGACTAACAAGTATTTAAAGATAAACATATTTTCTATTTTTAACACATAATCTTTTAGGCAGGTTATTTTTGTAATTTTAAGTTCATATTCTTTTTTTCTCTTTTTTTTTATACTATTGAACAATTTTTTTATTCATAGAAAAGGAAAGGACAAATTAAAATCACTAACAAATGGTTATAGAACCTATTTTATGAGCTAATAAGTACAAATTAAGTCTTTTGTGACAAGAATTCCACATCTTAAATTGTTTTGCTTATGAAGACTATTAACCTAATTACAAAGACTTATAAAAGATTTAAAGAGATTCATTTACAAGGTATGACCAATGAGGCCTTCGTCTTATGCCTTCACTAAAATTTAAGTTCGATGACATATATCAAACATTTAAATCCTTTTATTCTTAAAAATATAAATATTTTTAATTCTGATTATTATATATATGAAAATAGCTTACCTTTTTATTCACTGCTAACTTACAGCACGTATGTTTGTATTTCGTGAAAACTTCTTCAAATACAGTTTTAGGATAGAGAAATAAGACAAAAAAGAATAACTAATTCTTCCTAAACAAAAAATAAACTTTTGGGGAAATTATAGCTTCTACACGTTAACGTTAACTCATTTATGTAAAAAATAATTTAACTTTTTTCTTAATACTTTTCTTCATTTAAAGTGATTGTACAAAATTTTCTTCGATCAAATAAAGTGTGAAATAGTAATACCCAAAAAGAATCAAGTGTGGTTGAACAAGTAATCACCCAAAATGAGATAAATGTTGTCTATACGCATCTTTAAATAAAGAATAATGATATTTTGACTCACTCTTTTTGATTCACTTTTAATCCATTACTTCAATCATCTTTGAACTATTACATCACATCATTACAAAAAGTTAAAATAGATGATCTAAGGGTGATTAAAGTAGCGAGTTAAAAGTAAGTCAAAAAAAGTAAAGTAAAATATCATTATCCTTAAAGAAAATAGGTTGAATTTTTTCGCAAAATAATTTTATATTTTAAAAAAATTTCTAAATGAACCTAATGCTTCTTTACTTCTCCAAATGAGTTTATTCACTGTAGCAGTTGAAAATCCTAAGAAAGTTTAAAAGAAAATAAAAAAAATTGAAATTGAAATTAAAGAAAAATAAATTAAAATAATTAATAATTAAAAGGTTGATATCAAATTTAATTGGTTTAAAAAAAGAAAAAAGAAAAAATAATTTAAGGTCTAACAAACTTAGGTTTTGTAATATTGGTTTTATATAATTTAAAATTAGTTTTTTTATCATCATTATAATGGTTGGAAGAAAAAGTGAAAAATAAAATATATGAAAATTTTAAAATTTGGCAACATTATTATTATTAATCACTTATGGCCAAACTATGTGAATTCATATTTGAAGTACTATAATATCAAGATCCAAAACATATTACAAAAAATAATTACTAACATCTAGTTAAAGTTCTTAATAACAAAAACTCATACATGATTTAATGCAAATATAAAATGATGTTTACGAAGAATAAATTATCTATTACTGACAAACATACCCAACTTCTTCACCCAAGTGTGTAGGGTCAAAAATCATCTGTATATATCGAATTATTTGTACTTTCAATAATAAGTTATCTATTTTCTCTCATTTTACCATTAGTTATCAAATAAACTAAATTTCAACATTCAAAAGATTATCATCATAGCGATTACAAAAAAAAAATATTAAATTAATAAACTTGTACTTTTTAAACCACCTAAAGTAATATGTATTTTATTTGAATCACTATATTTGTTTTTTTAACTCAAAAGACTAAAATTATAATTATAATTTTTTCCAACAAATCTATAATTACAAATTTAATTCAAATTACGTTATAAATCAATATTACAAAACTAAAAGTTATTTTTTACTTTCTTCATTTTTCAAACTAATTAAAATATAATCTCAACATTTTAATAAACTATTTTAAATTAATTTATTTCTTATTTTATATAGTTTTTAGAACTTTCATCCGCTTTTATTTTTTAATCAGAAAATATTTTTCAGAATTCAATCCTTAAGTAACCAAATTTTGATAGTTTGTGCCATTGAAATAAAAAACCAATTAAAAATTTGGAGGGATCGAACTCATAGCTCTTAACAACTAAGAGACGTAGAAATAAAATGATATTTGTGCTCTTTGGGAAATTTCTTTTAAAAAGGTATATTGGGAAAAAAAAAAATTCAAATATGTTTATGTGATAACTGAGTTTATTTTAATAATTTGATAAATGTTTTGGATTCCGTAGAGCCTTAACCATACCTGTTAATCAATTTAATAAGCACAAAATTTGATTGGTTGCAGCAGGTTTTGCACATCCCAATGAAAAATTAGCAATAACAAATTATGATCAAGTTGTTTTGAAGGCAAAAAAAACCAGCAAAAGAATCCAAATTTCAATGGCAATGGCTTCAACCATTGCTTTTCCAGTGCCAAGTTCAAGCTTTTTCACTCCCCAAACTTGGGTTCAGAGTAGACCCTTTAGGTTCCTTACTCCCATTTTTCTTTCTCAATAAAGCTGCATTTGCATGGTTGCACCACATTCACATTTTATCTGTCATCTTATTCTCATTTTCTTTCCCTTCCATTGTTGCATTTTCTACCCTCAGTTTGCACTGTCTAGGAGGAAAAATGGAACATAGCAATAACAGGGAAAAGATCAAAAGTACTATTCTTCACCATCTCTTCCAGAAGCAGAGACAGAGCCCTTATTATGACAATCTATGTCGCCCTGTTTCAGATTTGCTTCCATTTATTGCCAATGGGATCAGAGGTGTCACCACCAATCCAGCGGTGCTTCCCCTCTTTTGCATCACTTTCTATGTTATCTTCTCTAGTTTCTTTGTATATTGCTTTTAATTGCTGTACAATGTTCTCACATTGCAGATTTTTCAGAGAGCTATTTCATCCTCAAATGCCTACGATCAACAGTTGAGGTAGTTTTTTAACTTCATCTTGGATTCACAAGAGATTACTTCTTTGCAACAACAGATGAAGACCCTAGTTTTTTTTTTTTTTGCCCTTAGCTTCTTGTAATGAATCAGGATAGATTTTGAATACTGACTTTCGGTAATTAATTACTGTTTAACTCAATAATTAATATTCAGTTAACAATGGTCAGTTTATCCCTTAATCTGAGTTTGTAGGTGGTAAGTAGTTATACTAACTTTTCTCTGTTCAGAGGTAGAAGAGATCAAGAAAGGGAAACCATTACCAAATGCTACTTCATACTATATATATTATGAATAATAGATTTCTGGACTGAATACATTCATTTTTCACATTTTTAAACTAACATTACAGGATCTTAATTAACAAAAACAAGACCTGCGGTTTACCTTGATATCCAGAATATGCAACTGATGATATTTCTTTCTGGGTATGAATATAAAATATTTATTAATTTGATTTGCAATCAAGTAGGAAACTGGTAGGGGAAGGAAAAGACACAGAGAGTGTCTATTGGGAATTAGTAGTGAAAGACATACATGATACCTGCAAAATGTTGGAGCCAATTTACAATGATTCAGATGGTGTAGATGGATATGTATCTGTTGCAGTTTCCCCCAAACTAGCAAATGATACCAAGGGGACAATTGAAGAGGCAAAATGGCTTCACAAGATGATTGGGTGTTCAAATGTCTATATTAAAATTCCTGCAACTGATGAATCCATTCTTTCTATGAAGGAGGTTATTTCTCTGGGGATAAGTGTGAATGCCACTGTAAGTTTGTTAACTATGTGCTTTTTTCTGATGCCACAAATTTTGATCCTCAATAGCTGCAGCAATAATATCCTAAGACTTTGTCTTTGAAACAGCTCATATTTTGCCTCACTAGATATGAGGCAGTGATTGATGCTTACTTGGATGGCCTTGAGGCTTGTGGCAGAACTGATCTCTCCAAGGTTTCAAGTGCAGCAGCATTCTACATCAGTAGAGTGGATTCTGCACTTGACACAAAACTTCACCAAATTGGTACCTCTGAGGCTCTTCATCTCAAAGGAAAGGTGTGAACCAGTTTGTTTGTTTTTTAACTTTCAGACATCTTCATTTGAGAAAATGTTTCATACTTTAGTTTTTGTTTTCACTTTTAATCTAAACATGTTCTTTATTTTCACCTTATTTCTGTTTTCGAAAGTTTGTATGAGATATACTTAACTCCTGAAAATGTTATAGGGTGCAATTGCTCAAGCAGTCTTAGCTTACCAACTTTATCAGAAAAAGTTTTCTGGTCCAAGATGGGAACACTTGGAGAAGAGAGGTGCCAAAAAGCAGAGGCTAATGTGGGCTTCGACAAATGTGAAAAACCCAGAATACCCTGACGCATTTTATGTTGATTCTCTTATTGGACCGGATACGGTGAGTAATACAAAAATTATCATACACTTTCACATATATGTGGTTCTAACACATTTCTATTTGACACTTGGTTGAGTTTTTTAACTTTGTAAAATAAGACTTCATCATTCATTTTTTTCTCTAAAATTGTATCCTATGCTTAAAAATTGTTTGTTTAGTGTCTACAAATACCATTTTATTTATTTTTAATGAATGCATAATATGGGCTGAATTTCATAAAGTTGATTATTTTCAATTGAGTCTTTATTATATTTTTCCTATTTAATATTTAATATTTTTATATATTTTAGTTGAAGTAATAAAAATTGATTGTAGCTTTTATTAACTACGATGTCCTTTTATAATAACTATAAAATTTCATACTTGTTAGTAAGTAGAGAAGAAAAAGAAAAAACAGATAAGAAAACAAAATGATAATCACACTATCTACTTAACGAAATTCAATTTAAAAATACAAAAACTTTGAGGACTCAAAAGATTAATTAAACCTAATATATTGAATCTCTTTCTAACCTTGTTGCCTTCTATTTTATGGTTCTACAGATTTCAACCATGCCAGAACAAGCTCTTAAAGCCTTCATGCACCATGGCATTCTTTCAAGAACCCTTGATGCAAAAGTATTAGAGGCTCAACATATTTACAGTGCAATTCAGAAGTTGGGGATTCAATGGCCTTCTGTTGGATCACAACTCCAACTTGAGGTGCTGGATTCCTTCACAAAAAGCTTTCATAATGTGCTTCAATGCATTCACAACAAAACACTTGGACAAGTCTAAGGAACAGTGCTTTCATGTTAATTAATTGTTTATGTTATGGCAGAAAATAATAGCATAGAGTAAAAAAACTATGTACCAATAAATATTTCCTATTTTACCTTTCAATTTTTGAACATTATTTAACGAAGAAAATAACTTATTATCAGTTTATGAGCAAAAAAAATATTTGGCACTTTTCTTTTTATACTGTATGACCTATTAATATCTCTAGCCAGATTCTCGATCAGGCGGCCTAAGGATAAGTAGCCCAAGGCCGTTCGCTACAGGCGGATAATCCCGTGGATTGTTGATATGACAATTTCTTCAGAGTGATCACAACCCGAGCGGCCATAGCCCACTCGTGACATTGGAATTTTGTTATCGTAGCATAGATATGGTGGCTTCACCAGTACGCACGGTACTTCGGTCGAGATCGCTGCATCAAAACCAAATCTGCAAATTAAAGTATTACAAGTCAGTAATCAAGTTTAAAAAGCAATTGAGTCGTGATTAAGAAAACCTTAATCACAATGTCAAACACTATAAATAGGAACCTAAGGTAAGAACTTTTGCATCACATTTATTACAGCACTAATTATACTGACTCGAACGGGCTTGAATTGACTTAAGCATCGGAGTCTTATCAACAGGTACTCCAATCGTCTAGACAACCGAACTTGAAAGAAAGAAAGAAAGAAAGAAAGAAAGGAGATTGATCGTGAGAAACTGCAATGAGGAAGAGATAAAGATAAATTGAGTATTTTTAGGTAAGTGTTAGACTTAAAAAACGCTTCTATTACATAGGATTGATGATGATGATGAGGCATAGAAACATTTAAGTGATCAAGTTTTAGAAGATCTATATTTTCAATAAAAAGAATGTCTACTGTAATTATTTTACTTCTTTTCAAGCTACTCGTGTATAATTTTTTGAAAATATTTTTTAACAAATATATGCTTATATAAATACATTTTTTTTACCCAATATTATACAAAAAAAAATAGAAATGTTTATTTTGGCAGAATTTAAAATAAGGAGATTGCCACGTTTGCACATCCCGTTCTTTCTTTCCACACGACCATTCTCTTTCTTTCTTCTCTTATCTTCTTTTTCTCTCTCTTTCTTTGGTTCTTTGTTTCTGTGATCCTCAACTCAACAACAGAGCAAAAATGGCATTGCAGGCACCAAGTCTTCACTGCGTCCCCACCGTGAATGGTGGCCTGCGAAGACCCTCCGTCAGCCCTTTTGCTCTCAAATCCTCCTTCTTCTCTGGTTCACTCAACCTTCATCTTCATCCCAATCACCGCCATCTCACTTCAGCACCACCCAGGATTTCCATGCGCGTCGCTTCCAAACAGGCCTATATCTGTCGCGATTGCGGGTCAACCTTCATTTTTTTTTCTTTCTTTTTCGCGTTTACAGGGAGAGATATACGATAATTTATATAAATTTTGTTGTTGCTGTTTTGATGATGCAATTTTATGGTATTGGTAATGCTATTGTTGTTGATTGATGCAGGTATATTTACAATGACAGAAATCCCTTTGAAAAGTTGCCGGATAACTACTTCTGCCCTGGTAATTGCTCCTTCCATTTTTTTTCTTCTTTCCCCTTACTAACAACTCACAACTGTATCTGACAAGAATTTTTGGATTAAAGTTAGGACAGTTTACAACAATTTTTGGGTACGTGTGGTGTACACAAGCTTATCACTTACTAGATAGAAAAAAATAATAATAATCACTTCTCTGTGAAAATTAATGATTTGGAGAAATTATATGAAAAATTTTAGATGAATTAATATACAAGACATTTTTTTTTCTGTATTTTAGGAGTAACATTTCTCTCTCTCTCTCTCTCTTTTTTCATTTGATTTGCTGTCTTGAGGCATGTTTTTTTGAATTGAAATTTCCGAGTATTTTCCAACTACAATCCATATATAACCTTATTCACAAGAACCATTTTATCTTGTTCATATTCTTTATTCATACGCGAGTTTTGTAAAAGAAATATTAAAAAAATAGTTCAAAGTTATAGTATATCATAATTCAATAAGATTTGATCATATTAATACATTCTTCTACTCATTAATATCATGTGGTGATAAAGTCATTTTTTTTTCTAAATTTTAAAAAATAGAGACAGTGCATCAAAATAAGTTCAATCTTGTTTTGCAATTGGAAACCAAGATTAAGCCCTTGATACCTCAATGAGTTAGCCTCTTTTGTAAATTGAAATGTTAGTGTTGTAGATTGATATTGGATGATAGAGAATCATGTTGAAATATTACCAAACATAATGTTAGGTAAATATTTATGTATTTCTTGTGTTGAGAAATTGACCCCATGTCTAAAATTGGTTTTGCAATGAAAAAACTCTTTTTTTATGGATAATTTTCTTCAAAGTTAACCATTTTGCAAAATCAATTTCATAAATGCTCGACTCACACACTTCTGAAGAGATAGAAAAATGTGTTTATGGAATGGTTAACGGCTAGCCAGCTCCTGGTAAAAATTAGTAGAAGCAGAAAAAAACGAGTGGAAAGAAGTTGGTAAAAGTACATTATGATTGCCATAAATAAATAGTGTTTTGCAGTTTGTGGTGCTCCAAAACGAAGATTTAAGCCCTATGCACCAGCTGTGAGTAAAGATGCCAATAGCACAGCTGTTAGAAAAGCACGAAAAGCTGATCTGCAGAAAGATGAAGCAATTGGGTAAGCCATAAATCTTTATCTGTTTCTATGTCTCTCATTATACCTCCCACCATTATTTTGGCATTAACATCATGCAATAAATTTTGCACAGGAAAGCACTTCCTATTGCAGTTGTGGTGGGAATTGCAGTGCTTGCTGGATTATATTTCTATCTGAATAGCCAATACTAGGCTGAATGAATGTTTCATTGCAGTTTATGCCTTCCTTTTCTGTTCTTCATTATGTCAGAATGACCATACAATAAATGATACAATTATTTTTACAGAGAAGAATGTTCATATTTATCAACCCTGGCGGGTCAACGATGCAATGCAATGTTGTTAATAGAGGGGAGAATTGATTTATTTACTTTGTGCCATTAACCTGATGAGAATCATTTTGCAAAATTTGTATTTTCAACAATGTCTACCAGAGTTTTCCAAGAAAATGGTGTCAAGCTTTTCTTCTCTAAGGAATCTCTCGAACACATAGTCAAACCCTCGTGCTTGTAGCCAACACGAGCTTCTTTACAGCTGAATTAAGAACCGTGGTCTCAAAACGTTTTCAAAATTATACAAGGATTTGCGAGAATTCTGAACAATAAACAGTAAAAATCCTGCAGTTAATGACCGTCATAACTTTTCAGGATTTTTAAACGAACTAAGCGTGTGTTTGGTATCGCGTTCAAAACGTTCGAATAGATTCTGAGAAGAAAAACGTGAAACTTTTAATGTCGAAGCATTGTTTGACAGAACTCAAACCACGAATTATATCACCGCGTAGATGAAAGACTACGCACTTGTCTTAGATGCAAACAATCACGGTTAAGATGCTCTAAAAATAATCGAAGACTGTCTAAATTATTTCAAGAAATTATTGTACGTGCTGCAATAGATAAAGTGCAAACACCATTCTCACTCACGATTACTTAGCATAAGCAGAATGTGGCATCTCTCTCATTAACATTCCATGAGAAAAACCAGCAGAAGCAGCATCTTCAGATTCTAAGACGAACGCATTCGTTTTTTCCGATGTCTCGTTCTTCATCTCATCAAAACAATACACAGGAGCTTGCCAATGTTCATCCTCAAGCACTGCACCTACCTCAAATGTCATCACATGAGAAACCATCCCTGCAACCACCATAACAATACCCACGCAACAATTACTAATCATATATAAATTAAAGACCAAAAAACATAAATAGATATTAACGAGAATAACGATATTACAGAAAAGTAGTAGCATGATTGGTCAGAGAAATTTCTAAGCAAACACTTCTAGGCCAAACAAATGAAAAATAATGAAATCAGTTTCTCCATTATCTAAATTAACTTGTTTACGAACTAATTTATACAAGTTATTTCCCGATCCTCCAAAAAATCTGATTTTTAATCCATCAATAAGCTAATTTGGTTTTTAATTGATGAAGAGAAAAGGTGTATAGTGACTAACCGTCGAAGAAGATCCACTTGACGGGTCTTCGGGTGAGGACATCCTCGTAGTAGGTGATGAAGTCGACTTTCTCCCAGACGTTGCAGAGGAAGTTGTCGACAGACTCTTGGCCGAGGTAGTTAGCGCCGTCGAGCCAGCTAGGGCGGAGAATGCCGACATCGAAGTGCATGATTTTGCAGGTTTTGTCGAAGGGTTGGAGCGTATAGTAAAAGGAGGTTCCATTGTCCCATTCGAGGTCGTAGGTGAGAACGCCCAGCTGGTTTTGAACGATGTTGAAGTTGCGGCCATTGGGCCAGTCGTACCATAAGTCCGTCTTCCGGAGATTGCCGCTTCGGTTTATGAACAGCACCGAGTGAAACTGCTGCGGCCAATCAGCTGGCACTGGAATTGAATCATTCGCTGTTGTGAATAACAAATGTTGAAGAAAGAGAATTAAGAACAACGCGTTAATGGCTTCCGTTGCAGAGGCCATTGCAAATGCAGGGAAAGCTGTGAAGGGAAAGAAGATAAGGAATGTGGTGTGACATTGACCGTTGTACAGTCAGCGAAAAAAGATAAAAAAAAAAGTTATAAATTGTAATCGTTTACCTGAATAATTGAACGAGTCAATACATGACTATAAAAATGGAAATGGTTGTTAAGTTCCTTAATTTAAAACAGAGTGCTTCTGAACAAAAAAAAAAACTATTATTATTAAGCATAAGTAACCTTTTTCCACTAAATTACATTAAACAATCCAAGATTTGTTTATCACAGTAGAATTAAATAGATTTGATTTCATGAAATCTTTCTTTATAATATTAAGAGTTCACATCCTGAAGAGTACATGCTTCACCGATGATATTTTAACTAACTACATTTCTAGCCAAATCAAACACCGATGATAACAAGCACCTTCAAATTAAAACAAGTTTTGCATCTTCACTTTTAACTTTCAAATTTCCCAACTATATTAATGAATCCGTAGTTGTAGCAATGAAACCGTTCTTTTAACAGTGTAGCTCATTTGATTGTTCTCAATAGAAGAAACCAGTTCAATATTCATGTAGTAACGTTGACATATGAAGAGGATGAAAGAGTTCAAAAAATATCGAACAAAGATACAATTTCACTCTTACCAAACATATTTTAAAACGATACACAATTAAAACGGAAAATCCAGAATCAAGCATTTCAAGCCACAGTAAAATAAAATCACCCCTATTAGCTTATATCAAGCTTCCAGAAAGTCAACCACAATCCATTAGTTTTCATCCAACTTTCACTGTTCTCTAGTAGCTACTATATACCTTTATTTTGCAGTTACATAACCGTAAATAATAGTAAAATATACGGTAAAAAATGTTTTTTTTTTCATTGCTACTGGTTCCCAGTAATGGGACCACCCCGAAATTTCTTGATATCATCCCAGCCTCTTACCCATGGTTGACCAGGTGTTGCTCTTGTTTCAGGAGCGGAATGAGTCTCAAGATTCTTCATAACTCCTTCTCGCACTGCAGTAAAGACCTGTGCAACAAACAACTTCCATGAGAATTCGTACCCCGAAGAAAAACAAAAATCCAACAAAGTAACCAAATTGGAACTTCATCATTTAAATAACAAAATAAGACTAACTGGGTTGATGCTGATTGATTCCGGTGGTTGCTCTTGCCCAGATATCCACTTCCATAAATCTGGATTCTCCTGCAAACAGAAACAGGATTTTGAGGTCACCGAGGTGACACAGACTCAAAATCAACGTTTGCGTCTTTCAAACTTGACCAACAAGTAGTTATCAGAACAAAATCATCAAACAAACTACATTTATCATTAAACTTCCTTCTCAATTTACAGATTCAAGATCTAATTTGCTCATAAAAGTGTACAAATAAAGCAGTTACGTTTCAAAGGTGATAAATTAATCCTTCCTCTCCATCTTCTTTTAGAATAATCTCAAACATTAGCAACATGAGAATCACCACTCCATCCTTTATTACTATAAGAAGCCACATTTTCCATTTAAATTTTCCACGCATTAAAAGGGGACACATCAAAGGTTAACAAGAAAACGAACCCGAATCAAATAAAGCATTGATACAATAAAAAAATTATCAATCTTTGCATAATCGTAATTAAGTGAATGAAAGTCCATTTTCACACACGAAGAGGAAAAAGCCGCCAAAAAAATGCTTAAAACATGAGAAATTATTAGGTGTCCAGGACCACCACCTCTCTATGGTGCCACTAATGTTCATATACACATACTTAAACTTTACTGTTTACAAGAAACAACTAGTAAACACTTGATTATGTATCATATGAAAATCAGCAAGGACCATTTAATAATTTCTCCGAAAACGCCTAGGATCATGTTGTCAAGATAGGTTCTTTTAAATAGATAAGCATGTTACCTCCAAAGTACATGTAACTATAACCTATACATTATGTATATTAAAAAGACTTAAGGTTTGAATTTCCAGATGGCATTATCACCGTACTAACAGATTATTTTATTAAATGTGTATTGTAAATCCATTACTTCTATTACAAATCCTATTAAGTTAGTAAGGGTGCATTCTATTGGGATTTCAAAAGATTTAAAAAACTTGCAAAAAAATGGCTTGTGATATTTAATCAGAAACTTTCAAACATAAAAAAAATATTAGGGTATACAATCAAAACTATCAAGATTTGTTTTAGATTACAACAAAATCAGTGGTATTCAATTGATATTTCAAGAGACTAGAAAAATATACGGTACTCCAAATCTCATAAATTTCAATGGATTATGTCATTGATTAAGTTTTTAAGGATTTTTTGTGACTTTTTATTTATATGCATAAATATCATTCCCATGAAACAATCCCTCGCCAAAACATGTGAGACTTTTTCACTAAACATAGCAGCAATAGAGTTCTCTCTTCCAATTCCAGAAGGTATTTCTACATTTAAGTAACTGTTTTCCATTATAGTTAACGAAATGAAAAGTATTAGGAATTAAACGGAAAACAGCAAATAAGAAGGAAAAATGTTTAAGAAATGAATGGAATGTTGACAACATATTGTTTGACAAGACTCCAGTAACAGTCTAACTGCTAGAAATAAAATTGTTGATCTGATCCAAGTGGAATATCAAGACCCCTAGTAATCTTCACAGAATCTCTCAATGAACACCAAAATAAAGCTAAGCAGTTTGATTGGCCAGTGTTAATAATGATGATCACCCTCATGACATGATGATAACTACGGTAGTTTTTATTGAAATATGGCAGTCCAATCGAAATAATAATAATAATATATAAAGTGGAAAAGAAAGTACCAAGTCAAGAACATGTACGAGAGCTCGAATGCGATTTTCATCCAATGAGTGAATATTGTCCTCCACCCATTTCCCGAGCACCAAATCGAGTTCCAGGAACCCTCGCTGCTTGCTTCTATACAATAGCCTAAGAGAATTGCCAAAAAATAATAATTAAAAAAAAATATGATCATTCATTATTAACACTCACTTTCGAGAAGTGACGAAAAAGAAAACGGAAGATTGAGAAGGGGAACCTGTTGAACAAGCGTCTTTTGCTTTCTTCGTTGGAAAGATCGATATTCAGAGATTGAGAGTGGGAATCGTTACCAGCGTGGGATGTGAAAGAGTGAAGCGAGAAAAGGATTTTAGGAAATGGGTTCTGAGATTTTGGGAAAGACAAGGAGTTGAGAAGGTTGGTTGTAAATCTTGTGATACGCAAAGAAGCCATGAGAAGGATTGGGTTGTTGTGTCGGTTGTGGGAAGCTTAGGAGGGTTTATGCGAAGGTGGAACCTTTCTGCTGCTACCGTGGCTCTCTTTCCTCCACATCCCACACCGCAAACCAAACGCATCAAACATTGTTGAAGTTTTTCTCTTAGATTACACAAAAAAAGATGCTTTTAAATAATTATAATTACCATTTTTAGTCTTATTTTTATTTAAAGTTCAAGTATTTAACTAATAAATAAAATAAATAATTTAGATAGTGTGATATTAAAACGTTATTATAATAAATAGTATAATTTTATTGAAATATATGTTAGCATTGTAAAAAAAATTTATTCATTCATTGAAATGCATCACTAGCTTATTGATTTTGAAACATTTAGTAAAATCGATTTATCAATTAGCTGAGACATAACTAGACAGATTGAAAGAAGGTAAAGTAGCAAGAGCTGGGAAGTAAAACTAGTCTGTAACATAACAAATGTTTGACAAAATTAGTAACTTATGATATGAGAAAAGGAAAGACAGCATAGTTGAAGTAACAAAGATGCAGTAACTTCCTTTTCCTTAAGCATCAGTGATCACTGATCAGTGAAGAAACATCAAATATCTAGAATAATGAACTAGTCACTAAAACAAAATGACTTAGAGTAATACTACTTTTGTATGTGACATGACATTGACAATGACAAACATGCAGATTTCCTTCAATTCTGTGAAGATGGTCTGAATCTGATGGTTGAACTAAGTGCTTAAAAGTTAATTTCCCGTCTCTCTGCAAAGAACTTGCCTGTAATAGCTTGATCAGGAAGAAGGGAAAGCCAGACTCCAGAATCAGCACCATCCTCAACTGACACACTTCCTGCATAACCAGTGAGAGCAGTTTTCACCCAACCAGGGCAATAGCTGTTGATGAAAATCTTTTCACCATCTGCTCTCTCAGAAAGCTTGTGTGCCATGAACCTTGTGTAAGCATTCACTGCTAGTTTTGACATTGAGTAGTCTGTGAAAGTTGGAGGCCACCCTCCTGATTTCCAAGTTCCATCTTCCACTTGTTTCAGAAAAGTTGCTACCATGTCATCAATTAGCTCCTCTGTAAGTGTTTCAATATTACTTAGTTTCTCCCTCAAATCTTCGTTCTCCAATCTCTGCAGTGTATGTTAACTCCACCAACTTAGACTCACTTTTTACATAATCACCTCACCTACCACTTTCTTAACTTTTATCATTACTATCTAATTCATCATAATCTTTTACAGAACATGCAACATATTGTTCACTTACATTGCGTTTGCCGTTTAGTCGACCAAGACGCGAGCTCACATTTACGATGCGTCCACCAGCAGAGGATGGCTTCATCAATGGAATCATGGCCTCAATCATACGCTTGGTGCCAAAATAATTTGTTTCAATGACCAAATTAGCATGTTCAACGGTATTATTAGACCCAAAGTTGAAATTCACACCAGCGTTATTTACCTGCAGAGAAATGACATTGCTGCATAATTACAAACACAACAAGGGCATCTGCTACTGCTACATTGCCTGCTGGTGATATATGGAGACTAAAATCAAAAAAACAATACAGTCTTTATGCTTTCATGTAACTTGTTAATTTCATGTTACCTTCACCAAATCTAAGTTTCCAACAATATAAGTTTGGAACAATTTGGCACAGATTCAGCTGCTGCATATTCATTTCTTAGAAGCTTACCAGAATGTCCAAGCCACCATAATTTTCCTTCAACCAGTCACCGAATTCGGCGACGGAAGAAGGGTCGAGAATATCAAGCTGATGGCATGCCACATCTTGCAGACCACCCTCTTGCAAGACCTTGATTGATTCAACTCCAACACTAGCATCTCTTGATGTGAGTATCACAGTTACTCCATGATCAGCGAGTTGTCTAGAGATCTCGAATCCAATTCCTCTGTTTCCTCCAGTAACCACCGCAATTGTTTCCTTCGACCACCATCTATTCATAAGCACAAGATTAAACACAGGTGGAAAAAGAGTAGATCTCTAGTTCCATCAATTACGGATTCTCCATTCAACTTTGATCCAAAAATCATGGTCAATACACAAGAAAACTGTTTGTTAAAAGTAGAGTTTAATCATCATATGTAAAGTTCTATACTAATTAATCTATTAGGAATCCTGCAAAATATTTAATAGAGTGAGATCTCGGAGAAAAAATGTGAAAATGGAATGAAAAGAAAAATGAATGAGATTGGAAACAAAAAAGAACCTCTGGTGATCAGCATAAGGAATTGTCCTGAGAAGAGATATCTCCTGCAACCTCTTCTCTTTTCGCTCTTTAGCTTTTTCTTTGTGCCCCATGTGTGTGTTGGTTGAGCACCAAAACCATGTGGTGTTGAAGTTGAAAGAGATGAAGGTTGTATCTCTCTCACACAAACACAAATGAGTGGCAATGCATGCATGCATGCATGCCACGTTGTTGGTCTCACCACATATCTTGCTCTTTCGCTCAAATCTGTAGAACTATACTTCAGGCAACAGAATTCTTACACTATTTTCAAAACCAACACAACAATTATTGTTTCCTTCCTCTTGTGTCAACATCATTAATCTTCTTTCTTCCTTGCTTCACAACATACCCCAACACAACACCGACCAACAATAATTTATTCACTTATTAAATTATAAATTTTTTATTTGTAAAATAAGTTATTTGTATATAATTTTAATTTTCAATGCATCGTTTATTTAAATTACATTATCTTGTAGTGGTTAAGTGAACAATGTAATATGAAAAATAAATGTACCGTTATTAATGTCGCGGAGTGTATTATTATAAAATGATAAAATAAATATAATATAAGAATATTAAAAATAATGGCACTGATAATAGAAACCAAAAAACAGAGTAGTGCTAATTCTGTAAAGAAAAGGTATAATGAAAAACTAATATTTTTTATTCTATAAGTGGTAACGAAAATGGGTTCTCAAGTTATTTTATAATATCTACGCCTAATTTTCATCTTTAATTTCTTTTACAATATAGATATTTTAACATGTTACAAGAAAAATAAATATCGAGAATATGAAGTAACCTTTAATCTGCTTCTTTTCATTTCTATTTAAAATGAGACATGATTATTAAAAGAATCATAACAATTGTTTGAAAAAAAAAAAATCAGGAATTACCAAACTTGAGAGAAGCATTATTCCTAAAAATAAGGGTTCTTGGATCGTTATAAATATTCACCTAATACTTATAGAGAATTCTCAATTTGTGAGATTGGAAGGCTCACATAGCATTTTTATAATATATAATTAGAGTATAAATTTTATTTCACAAATCAAATCAATTTCGTACGGTTGAATTAGGTTTTAACTCAATTTTAACGATATAAAATAATAAAAATTGATTTTGAAAAAGATAAATGTTTATTTTTATTTATAAACATATAACTTAATGAGACTATTTTGTTAGTAAAATATATTTTTAATGAGACTATTTTGTTAGTAAAATATATTTTTAAGAATTAATTGATAACAAAATCAGGAATTATTTTGTTATTATGGTACAGTATTAGTTAGACATCGATTTGAATTTCTTACATGTTTAAAGATTAAATTTGATTTTTCATGCTTTCCGAAAATAACGACTATCTTTCAAAAATCATTTATCTAAACATTCATACAAGTTTATGAGTATTAAAATGCAATATTATATTTTTACTATAAATTTTCAACTATTTATTACATTAAATAATATAATAATAAATCTTTAAAATCGTGGAAGGTGATGGTGTCATTATTTCTATAATAAAGTATGAGTTTTGCTAAGGAGTACTCTAAGGACAATGCTTAAAATAATTCATATGTGTTGAATTCTATAAAAAATACATAGGTAAGTGTAATATTAAATTAAATTTGACTTAATCATCATTAATGTAATTTTATTTTATTTAAAAGACAAAACTGTTAATAAGTATTTCACATGTCAATAAGTATTTCACATGTGGATTTCATATTTTATTTAATGTTCACCGATAAAAGTTAAAAATGAATTAAATAATTAAATAACTATGTTTTGATGTCGTTAAAAATAAATATAAGAAAGTTTAAATTAACATAACAACCAGCACAAAAAATAGTGTTAAACATTTAAAAAATTTATTAAAAAATAACTAAAGTATCAATTGTTTTGTAAAACTTAAAGACATATATTTTAAAGGTTTATAGTCTTCATATTTGAAACTTTCACCTTGAGAGATTCTTGAAGTGTCACTAAAGATATTTTTTTTCTTTTTAGTAGAGACTTAAAAATTTTAAAATCATTCTTCTATATATTATTGTCTACAAATTTAAAAAGATATTTTTGTTTTTATAAAATTTATTATACATTTATAATATCTTAATTAATGTATTTAATTATTTAACTTTTAATATAAAAAATGAAGAAATCATGCAAATTAATTCTCCTTAACTATATAAAATATTGGTTTGTTATAAATCTTCTTGAGAATATTCTCACAATTTTTTTTCGAAGTTTACTAATTTAATTAAAGTAACGGAATATTATTATAACAATAAAATATGTTTTTATTTCATGAAATTTAGATTTTCATTTATCAGTAGAATAAAAGGACACAATTTTTTTTTTTCAAATTTCGTCTTTTCTAGAAACTTAAGTATTTTCGTAGCAAATTTTCCTAAAAACAAATGAACTGTATAGAATAAAAGTAATTGTTTCAGTCATTTAATTTTTTTATTCATATATTGTCGTGCTTATATTTTTATAATTGAGACTATCATATTTTGTTGTGTTTGAACATAATTCCATGATGATCGAGATAAAAAAATATATTACACCAATGAATTTACAAGAGACACTTGAATAAGAGAATCATATTCCATTTATACTTTAAGAAAATTGATAATAACAAAATAAGGTATCTAATCTTTCCACTATATAATATTATCATCATTAATCTTTGTATTTTAAAAAATATTAATTAGTTGAATCTTCTATTCTATCTCATCCTTCTCTATCTCCAAACTAAATTTCAATATTTTTTATAAATTGAAATCAACAATTAAAAATAATCATTTACACTAATTTCTTTTAATACAAATTTAATAATATATGATATGTTTTTTAGATATCTATAGATTTTATATTTGATTTCAAAATTAGAAATGCTCCTAAAATGTACATTGACCTAGTACCAAGAAGTTAAAAGGAAAATGATAATGAAGACAGGTTGAGAGGAATATCCACATAATAATAACATAATATCCCTTTTTTCTGTTCATTTTGTTTTGATGAAATATAATATCCCTTTTTCTTCTCTACCTGCTTGACAAAGAGGGATAACGCAACACAATCAGAAACAGAAATTGATTCACCAAGTATCTCTCTCACTCACTGTGGAGAACCTCTCTCCCCCTCTTTATTACTCTCATTCAGTTTCCACAAAACACTGCATAATAACACATTCATTGCCATATTTATATATATAGTATATATATAGTCGTATATATATAAATTAACATATATTGCTGCATAAATTGAAAAACTGTCCTCACCAATTGCAATTTCAGGTAACTTCTTCTTCTTCATCTTCATAATTCTTCTTCCTATTTATCCTTTGCACCATCACACTGCACACTATGCTTAGTCCAATTAGCTTCAGGTGATTCTCTTTTGTAACTTTCTTCTCTCCTTTGACCCATACCTTCAATTCTATCGCTGGTTTTATTTTTCCAGTTGGTGGTTTACGACTTTTGAGTTTCGAGATTTTGACCCTTCCAACCCCACGTAACCGCTACGCAGATCTGAGGCCAAAGATAGCATCTATCGGTCCTTCAAAATTCAAATGCCCCATTGGGTATCTCTAATTTTCTGAGTTTTTGAGATTCTTAGCGAAAGAGCATGTCCGGGGCAGGCCAAGCCATAGACATGGAGAACGTGGGGTTTTCGAAAGCAAAAGCCGATCATGGCCGTGGCAAGAAAACGGGCCCCGTTTCGATGGATCACGTGCTTCTTGCCTTGCGTGAGACCAAAGACGAGAGGGATCTTCGAATTCGGAGTCTCTTCAATTTCTTCGATTCTGCCAATAATGGGTACTTGGACTATGCTCACATTGAGGCTGGTTTGTCTGCACTGCAGATTCCCCCTGAGTATAAGTATGCCAAGGAGCTTTTCAAGGTGTGTGATGCTGATAGGGATGGCAGGATTGATTACCATGATTTCAGGCGTTACATGGATGACAAGGAGTTGGAGCTTTATCGCATATTTCAGGCCATTGATGTGGAGCACAATGGCTGCATTCTCCCTGAAGAGCTTTGGGATGCACTTGTCAGGGCTGGTAGGTATTCTTTTACCTCCTTCAAAGTTTGATACTACTCATTTACCTCATTGTGTATTGTGCCTCGTGAATTTTAATTACTGCATGCCAAAATTTTTACACTGTCCTTCAATTATATGTTAACATAATTGGACATGTTATAATATATGGTAAAGCCGTTGACTTTTGTAATAATTATTTTGAAGGCTATGGCTAAGATAGTTTTTGGAGAATTGACATGCCTAAGATGATTTCTGATTGATTCATGATGCAAAAATCTTTACGTTCGTGATGCATGGAAGTTAAATTATTATATAATTGGAGTTGCAGTTATTTGTTATCTGTCCTCTTCACCATTGTGTGCTCGCAGTGTTTTTAGTATGTTGTTGGTTGTTCATTTTTTCCGTGAGTGGGCCAAGACATGTTGACATTCGATGTTGTTTCTTAAACTTGAATTGCATCTGGTGGCTGTGATGGGGTGAGCTTATTTGAAGATTCTATATTTCGGAGTATAAGGGTTTGGTTTACTAAGAACATATGTGGTTGTAGTCATAACAGTTATTTGTGAGAAAAGGTTAAGCCCTACCTCTTGAGAGACTGCAGGGTTTTTTACATCACAAATGTGCCAATCCTTGTGATTTTTGAACGTGCTTCTTTTGAAGACGTTCTAGTGTGTTGTTTATTAATTAAAAAAGAAGAAAGAAATAACATTTTGAATAAGTCTACTATTATGAATGTTGCTTTAGATTTGTGAAGCCTGCTTCAACTTCAATCTTTGAAGGTAAATTCTATGGTGTTTGTTACTTATGTTCTTCGTCACTATTTTCATTGCCTGTATGTGGTGATCTGATCATATATTGATAATTCTTGTAGATTTTTTCTAGATGTTATTCCTTGGTACCTTTGTGTAACTTTTTCTGTAGTATTTATTGTAAGCATATTCAGCTTCTATGTTGCAGGGGTTGAAATTGATGAGGAGGAGCTTGCTCGCTTTGTGGAGCATGTTGATAAGGATAATAACGGAATTATCACTTTTGAAGAGTGGAGGGATTTTCTTCTACTTTATCCTCATGAAGCAACTATGGAAAATATATATCAGCATTGGGAGAGGGTGTGCCTTGTTGACATTGGGGAACAAGCTGTCATTCCTGAAGGCATCAGCAAACATGTGCACAGGAGCAGATATTTTATTGCTGGGGGAATAGCAGGAGCTGCATCTCGTACAGCAACTGCTCCTCTTGATCGTTTAAAGGTGGTCTTACAAGTTCAGACTGGAAGAGCTTCTATTATGCCAGCAGTGATGAAGATATGGCAACGAGATGGTTTATTAGGGTTTTTCCGAGGTAATGGATTGAATGTTGTCAAGGTAGCTCCAGAGAGTGCCATCAAGTTTTATGCTTATGAAATGCTGAAAAATGTAATTGGAGATGCTCAACAGGGAAAGTCAGATATCGGTACTGCAGGAAGACTTTTTGCAGGTGGTATGGCTGGTGCAGTTGCACAGATTGCTATCTATCCAATGGATCTTGTCAAAACTAGGTTACAGACTTGTGCTTCTGATGGTGGAAGGGTTCCTAAACTTGGTACCCTTACAAAGGATATATGGGTCCATGAGGGACCTCGGGCTTTCTACAGAGGGCTTGTTCCATCTCTTCTGGGTATGATTCCCTATGCAGGGATTGATCTCACTGTATATGACACCTTGAAAGATATATCCAAGAGATATATTCTCCGTGAGAGTGGTATGATATTATTGCAACCATATTATCTCTTGAACATAATGATTTTATTTCTCACCAGTTTGTATTTTTTCAATTAAAAATTAACAGTTCTAAAGTATTGAAACTTAAAAATTTCTATTTTTTTTTTCTCCTTCACAGATCCTGGTCCTCTGGTACAACTTGGATGTGGGACAATTTCAGGTGCTCTTGGAGCTACTTGTGTCTATCCGCTGCAGGTTATTAGGACAAGGTATAAAGTTGTGTCAGTAGTAATGTTATTTCTTTTCTCTCTTTCGCCCAAATGCAAATATGCATTGTGGGGGAGTGAGGTATCAGTTTTGTTCTTTTACTCTAGGTTTGTTCTTGTTGATACACTTTCTCTGGGCCCTTTGTTGACATAACCTTTTTCTTGATTCTTAGGCTGCAGGCACAACCTATCAACAATACCGGTGCTTACAAGGGAATGTCTGATGTATTCTGGAAAACTCTTAGGGATGAAGGCTTTAGAGGTTTCTACAAGGGGCTCATTCCTAATCTCCTCAAAGTTGTGCCAGCTGCAAGCATTACTTATATGGTTTATGAAAACATGAAGAAGAGTCTAGATCTTGAGTAGAGTGTCATAGTTAAACTGGCTAATTTCAAATATTATAAAGCCTTGAATTGTTGATGATGACGAAGAACAGAGATTACTAGTCCTGTAGGTACTATTACAGATAGTCATTCTTCTGAGGATATCTTAAAACACGATTTTGTAGTCAGAAAGTTTTTCCCCATGCTTATCTGAACTAAAATATTGAGAAACTAGGTTGTACTCTAGATAATAGGTTATCCTTTCAATCTGTACTTTATCAACTATTTCATATATCAAAAGCGAAGGCACATAATTGTGGTTCTAATCTATTTTCATGTCACTAGAAATTCCATTCACCTAGAAAAGTGACGTATGGATCTTTTGAGTGAATAGAATTGACAGATAGAATGATGACAATGAATTCTTTTCAGATCTGTTGAATATACAATGTAACTAACTCTGCATTCAAGTGCAAGGAACATGGATTGGAAACGAAATATGGATTGTTATGGTACTTGGGTTCAGTACAGAGAACTGCTTTAGGGAAACCTCGGACTCTGATAATTTGTAATTCCTGGTGAATAAAGTAATAGCTATCTCTTGATCATTTTGGTCTGCTACAGGATACGAAGATCTCTTTCCTGTTTAGCCATGTGGATTTTCATGTGCCTAACTTTTGCACTGTCTTGTTTGTGTGGTGTTTGGGCAGAAACCTGTAGACATATCTAAGAATCTTTTCAGACTGATGAGATCACTTTCCCATACGTGTCTTTCGAATAAATGATGACCTTTAATGTAATATTCAAATACATGAACCACTTTCCAAGGTCATTTTATCTGATATCGACCTTGTCATAGGCATTTAGTTCGTGGAAGCATGCAAGATGTGCAATTCATAATGCATTCATTTCTGTTTATGACATCACATCAAGTTTTGGTGGTTAGGTTAGGTGCAATATCATGGTGTTAGGATGCACATGAACCATAGATTGCATAAAACTTCCCATGTGATATGTACCGTAATCGTTCATAAAACTACCTGTCACTAGCTTGGCACACTGAAGATGTTCTTCTCTATTCTTACTTGCACGCGTAAATTGCATACTTAAAAGTTTGCATATTCGAAAAATGGACATGTCACCATACCACAAATGTGAAACAGTAATTGACAGCACAAAGTAGATATTGACAACACCAATGATTCTTTCATCATAGCAGCAAACAGTTCACTTTTGACACTCCTCTCTTTAATACTAAAAAACCAAGCTTCATTTTCTTCTTTCTCCATTACTTTAGACAGCAGTTTCAACAAAGAACATTGAAATCTTGCAAACATTCAAGCATATATAACCACTCCAAAGGCACAGACACGTGGAAGGATTACCTTCAATGCCAACTTATAAGCAAGGAGTAGAGAATAATGTTCATTCAAGCATTGCCAAGTCATACATAATTATAAAGTTCATTGAAAAGGATATTAGAAACTCCTATTACATGTTTCGCCCAAATTTCTCCCTCAATGAACCCACAGATAAATTTATGGACATTGGTTCTTCAAAAACAAAGATAGAACAAAAATACATTTGCTTATTTGCCATCATTTGCATTGTTCTTTGCTAGCATGCGAAAAATATCCTCACAAAAATTAATTATAGAATATCCGAGTGACGTTTTTCTAAATTCAAGACTATTTGTGAACTCCTTTCTATTTTGTTTTTTTAATTTATATTGTTATAATAAATATCTTCAATTACTTGATGCTCCACTTCAAATATTTACTCGTTGTTTATAAATGTGGCATCTGAAAAATAAAATTGAAAAAGAACTAAAATTAGAATTTTACATAAACACGATATTGTAGATAATAAAACAAATGCCAAATTGAACATAAAAGTGGACGTGCCGGAGTGGTTATCGGGCATGACTAGAAATCATGTGGGCTCTGCCCGCGCAGGTTCGAATCCTGCCGTTCACGATTTTAGTATTTTAGTTAATTTCAACATTCAAATTATTTGGATCGTGTGTTTTGCTCTATTTTTTTTATACTATTATTTTTATACACATTTTACATTGCGCGAGAATAATGTATGGTTAATGTAATTAGACCATTCTAGCTTGGATTGTCGAAGGTGAGTTTTATGCTTATTATTGGACTATAGGTTTCATTTTTTAGGTCTATTTGACTAGTTTACTATTGTGATATGTCTATGTAAAAAATATTGGTCATTGGTCATCTTGTCATATATCTTGTGTAAAACTTATAGATTGTGTCATTGTTTATATATTTTGTAAATTTATACGGTTTACCATTATTTAAAGTCTAACCGTTCTCGTCTCCAATATAAATTTTGTATTTAAATATTTTGGAGGTATGGATGTTGTAATATGTGATGTTTTTGTCATGACTAGGAATAAATGGTTGGATCGGATGTAGATAATGTTTGTTTCCTACCTATCCTATAATAAAAAATTGACACATTACTTGTCTTGTTACCCGATGAATATTCGATTAGAAAATACTTACGGATATTTAAAAAAATATAATTTATAAATTTTAAAAAATAATAAAATTACCAAATAAATAAATATAAAAATATAATGTAAATTAAATTAAATATAAAATATTTTTTAATTTAATTTGACCTAAAATAATATAAATTAAATTTTAATTTTAGTTAAATTTAACCTAATAAAATAATAATTAATTTTTTATTTGATCCATTTAAAAGTGAGTGTTAAATTATTTATTACCCGTTATCTACGGATACTTATTTGAAGTATCCACTTACTACCTATAGCGAATTTTACTTGCAGATCTCGCAGACATTGGAATTGAAAATTTTTGTCATCTCTAGACATAACTATTTAAGAGGGTAACTGTTGTATATCTAGATAAAGGTTGAGATGTTTGAGAACTTTTTTGAAGTGGTGGTCCATTATGATGAAGAGTTTGTAAATAATGGGACAAAATACAATGGGAAAACAAGTACATGGTCTTGTGACCCAGATAGATAGAGTTATTTTGAGATATTAGGGGTAGTTAAGGAGATGGGTATGTTGCAGTGAAGGAGTTGTGGTAGGCTATAGGAGAGAGTTTTATGTTGGAAAAAAAGTTGTAGTGGTTGATTGATGACAATGGTGCAATTCACATGATGAATATTGCCAAGCAAAATGGTTAGGTGCAATTGTTTGTGGTTGATAATGTTATTATTTGTGTTAAGTTTTGTATATAAAATCAACCCTTTCATAGATTTTATCAATTTCCAAGTTTTTATTGTTTTTATTGTTTTATGTTTTAGTTATTTTGTGCTTGTTTTACCTGTAATATATATTTTGAGTGTGTGAAATAAATAAATAGGAAACAATTTTGGTAGAGGAAAACAAGCTAGACCGTAAGGGAGCATGAATTGACAACAAAATATGAACATTAAGGCAAATACTCGCACCAAGCGTCACAAGAATCACATGTAGTGTTGCGAACAAAGAGCAAACTCAGTTGTAGAGCTACTTCTCGCTAGGAAAGCCATAATTTTGGACAGCGACGCGGGTGATGGTTAGACCACCATCAGGCAGTGCAGGGGTTGTGTCGGACGGTGATGTGGTGGAGGCTACCCCTTTCGCGAAACAAGTGTGCCTAGCGATTCTTACATGGTGTCAGGCGATGTCAATGTTGAATTGTAAAAGATGGGTATTTATTTTTGTTTTGCTCAAAGGTTTGGTGCATTCTCTCACTTCCACACTTTATCTTCACCTAGAGAGTCTCTTGGAGGCTATTTGGGGTGCTCGAAAGCTTTCCCTACTCCTCCTTGGGTCTTAATCTCCATCCATGGTGTTTTTTCCCTTTTGGGTTGAAGAGAGAGAGGATTTGCAAATTGGAGGTGTTGATGCGAAGGAGAGGTACGATTGGAGCATATAGCAGTTGCTGCTGATAACCTTGGAAAAGGTCATGCATCTCTCTTTGGTTTTAGTTCCATATCTCTTCAATTTGTATGCCCTATGTTCTCCACTATGGAGAACTAGACCTAATTGTTGAGGTTAAATGTAATAAACTGAATCTTATGTATTTTGTAATGTTAATACGTATGCTTTTCGATTTCTATGTTATTATTTGATTTCTATGCTTAATTTTTGTTGCGGTGTTGAAAAATGTCTTATATATGAAATTAAATACCTAATGAAATTTATATCTAGGAATAAAACATAATCATTAGTAATCTTAAGACTCTTAAACTTAATGCAATGATGTTTGTTGAGGAATTAAGATATTAGAACTTAATGAGTTATTATAGACTCAAAGTCATTAGGAGTATAAATTTATTAGTTAATTTTGATATGACATTGAATTTGAGATATTTATGAATACATGAGAATGAAGTAAATGAAATATAATCTTAACAATAAGAATGAAGTGAATAAAATATAATCTTAATAATGGTAAACACTCTATGTTAATTTATACCGCACACCAACAAACTGTTTGATAAAAATACAATTTATTTCTTTTATTTTGATCTTGTGAACTTTGGTGTCAAATCGATAATATCAATTATTCTTTCATGATAGCAGCAATCAGTTCACTTTATTCATGACTTCCAACAAAACACGGGAAAATATTACATTTCCTACATGACTGTATCTCAAATCACTCAATACCTCCCTACCTAAGTCCACCATTAAAAGTTTCAAACCGAAAGAAAAACACAGTAAATGAGCTCAACATAAACATTAATTTAAGATGAAACTGCAGTCTGTGTCCGTGTTAGCTAGCTGCAATGTTTTAAATTGCAGTTGCGTCACAATTTCATCAAATGATGTGCTACTGTACGCAAATATGAACGATGCGACCACAATTGTGATCATGTTGCGGTCGAAATCGTGGTTGCAGACTGCTTTCTAAAACCTTACGAAGCTGAATAACCAGTGCAGCAGGTGCAGCTCTGTGAATTGAACCTGGAAGAAAGGCTTTGCCTTCCCTAAGCCTTCATGAATTGCCTTTTCACACTCCTCTCTTCAGAAGGAGAGTACCATAATACTCAAAAACCAAGCTTCGTTTTCGTTCTCATCTTCCTCTTCACTTTCTTCTTTCTCCATTACTTTAGACAGCAGTTTCAACAACAATGGTGGTTTCAAATCTTGCAAACATTCAAGCATATATATAACCACTCCAATGACACAGACACGTGGAAGGATTACCTTCAATTCCAACTTATAAATAGAGAAAACCGACAAAAGAAAACAGATAAGCATAGGCATTAAAAAAAAAAGAATCAAATCACATTTCCATCCATCAAAAAATTATTCTATTAAGCACACTGGAGCATATTATTGTTCTTCTGCTTTAAACAATTTCTGTCACAAATTCCGTTGAGTCTGCCATTTTTTCACAACCGACAGGGAAGGATAATTAAAGATTAAAGATGAGAAAGAGGGTTGAAAAACAGGTAAAAAAAAGTGAAAAATCAGTTATAATAATAAAAGGTGGTAGGTTAAAGGTTTCATAGAGACAAAAGAGCCAAGTGTAAAGAGAGAATAGGGTTGTGGATGAGCACTTGCATTTAAGAAATGGGTTGCGTGCATGAGACTAATGCTTGAGAAGATAAGTGCTAATAAAATAGCCACTAATAAATGGTTCAGTGGGCTTACCAAATTCGGCAATGAGTGTACTATAACTAAAGAAAACCAATACTCTACTTTTTCTTATTCTTCTTTCTTATTATTCTATAACCTGATATCTCTCAATTTACCATATGCTATCTATCACCACCCATCTTTCCGTACGGAGAGGAATACCAATTATTGGAACCCCTCCTTACAAAATAACTCACTCACCTTAGGTTGAGTTAGGGCATGAAGATTCCTAATATTCTAATCCAATTTACATTTATTCAAGTTTATTTGAGTGGATTTGAATATGGATTATATATTTTAGCTTTTACAAATTTAAAATCTTTTATCATAAAAAATCATTTAGTTAGAGTATAGTTGTTTTCCAACTGATATATATTTGGTCCTTTAACTTTTAGTTAATTTTGGAATTAATCCATTTTAAAACTTTAGAACAATTTAATCTTTCATCTTTCAAAATACGTGGATTTAGTCCTTTTAGTTAAATTTTGTTAGATTTATTTGATGTTTCGTACGTATTTCAGGATTGTAGTTGAGTTGTTTATAATGTTTGACACATTTTTGCTTTAATATTAAATCAAATACTATTATAAAACGCATTTGAAATGTCAAATAAACTTAACAAAATTTGATTAAAATGACTAAATCTATGTATTTCGAAACATGAAAGACTAAATTAGTTCAAAATTTTGAAAAGGATTAATTCCAAAATTCACTAAAAGTTAAGGGACAAAAAATATATTTAACCCAAAAAAAGTTATAATCTTACATAATCATACAACATAATTAATTTCCTAAATATATTTATATATATAACTTCATGCAAAACGAAACATCGCTGTGGACGTGCCGGAGTGGTTATCGGGCATGATTAGAAATCATGTGGGCTCTGCCCGCGCAGGTTCGAATCCTGCCGTTCACGATTTTAAAATTTTAGTTAATTTCAGCATTCAAATAACTTGGATTGTGTGTTTTTTGGCTCTTTCTTTTTTTACCTTGCTCCACTGTGAGTAACATGTGAATCTGCAATGCGTCAAAACACTTTGCAACTAATAAGCCAATGCAAATCCATTTCCCAACTGTACCAAATCCACGGCCACACCGTCACCACCGGTGTGTCACCTCCCCACACACTCCCCATCATCAACAACATTCTTTTCACCCTCACCACCCTACTCTCCGCCTCCAACACCGCCGCAACCCATTCTTCCAACTCAATAATAACCTACTATGCACTCTCCCTCTTCCATTCCCTCCCAAACCCCACCACATTCTCCTTCAACACCCTCATCAGAATCCATACCCTCCTCCTCTCCCCTCTCCCTGCCCTCCGCCTCTTCTCCACCCTCCGCCGCCTCTCCCTCCCCCCTGACTTCCACACCTTCCCTTTTGCCCTCAAAGCCTGCACCCAACTCTCTTCCCTCTCCCTCGCCCAATCCCTTCACTCCCAACTCCTCAAGTTCGGCCTTTTACCCCATTTGTACGCCTTCAACTCCCTCATACGCGTTTACTCCATCCTCGATAGAGTCAACGATGCCCACAAGCTGTTCTGCGAATGTCCCCACAGAGACGTCGTCTCCTACAACGCCTTGATTGATGGGCTGGTCAAAACCGGCCAGATCTCCCGCGCGCGCCAACTGTTCGACGAAATGCCCGTCCGAGATGAAATATCCTGGGGGACCATGATCGCAGGGTATAGTCACTTGAAACTTTGTAACCAAGCCATTGAACTCTTCAGTCAGATGATGGCTTTGGAGGTTAAGCCGGATAATATAGCGCTGGTGTCGGTTCTCTCCGCATGTGCTCGGTTGGGGGAGTTGAAACAAGGTAGCATCGTTCATGATTACATTAAACGGAATAGGATACGGGTTGATTCGTATTTGGCAACAGGGTTGGTGGACTTGTATTCGAAATGTGGGTGTGTTGAGACTGCGAGGGATGTGTTTGAGTCTTGCGAGGAGAAGGAGGTGTTCACGTGGAATGCTATGCTTGTTGGGTTTGCGATTCACGGAGAAGGATCGACGGTGTTGGAGTATTTTTCTAGAATGGTTGCGGAGGGAGTCAAGCCTGATGGGGTGAGCTTGTTGGGGGTGTTGGTGGGGTGCAGCCATGGGGGTCTAGTTCGTGAAGCGCGAAAGGTTTTTCAGGAGATGGAAACTGTATATGGGGTTGCTCGGGAGGAGAAGCATTATGGATGCATGGCTGATATGTTGGCCAGGGCTGGGTTGATTGAGGAAGCGGTGGAGATGATAAGAGGGATGCCAAATGGGGGTGATGTGTTTGCGTGGGGAGGGTTGCTTGGAGGGTGTAGGATTCATGGGAATGTTGAGGTTGCAAAGAAAGCAGCGAAGCAAGTAATGGAGATTAAGCCTGAAGATGGTGGGGTGTATTCTGTTTTGGCTAATATTTATGCTCACAGAGGGCAATGGGATGATTTAGTCAAGGTAAGGAGATCATTGAGTGCCAACAAAAGGGCCAAGAAGATTACTGGTTGTAGTTTGATCAGACTGAATGACGATACCTAGGCTAAGATTCGGATGATAGATTATGGGGGGAAGGATGTGTATAGATTATTTGGATGTCAGGTTAGGATCTTTATTATTGTTTTTGGTTCTCCAACCAGCTCAAGAGCGTGGTGAGGGCATCAAAGACTTTCTTTTGGTTCGTGGCAACTTGGCAATGATAGGAGAGATTTCAACTATTTCACTCCTTAGTCATCTTTAAGACTGATAGAGTGAGAGACTTTAATTTTCCTCCTATCTAATCACTATTAAGATTGAGAGTGAGAGATTTCAATCATCTCCTTATATAGTCAGAGTTGATAGAGTAAGAAACTTCAATTGTTTATTTACATAAGTCATCTCAAAGTTAATAGAGTGTGAGACACTAAACCATTTCTTATTCAATTGTTATCAATTTTGACATAAAAACGTTATATGTTTCCCCTACTACAGTAATTATCAAGGTTGATATAAACACATGTTTAATAGTTCCCTATCTAACATAAAGCAACATCTGGTTCAAAAATAATTTATAATGCATTGAGTAGCAAAATAAAATAAAATAAAAAGAATAAATAACATTGTAAATAATATGTGAGATCTCATTAAATATAGTGTTTATTATCTAATTGGATATTTATTGCATTGAGTGGATATTCATTGTAATGAATTTATGAATCTTATTTTTTATATATTGTTTAATTTTTTTATATTCAATTTAGACTCGGAGTTTGATTCATATTTGGATTTTACCTAAATTTTCATCAAAATTCGGGTACTCTCCTCGCAGCGATTTTGTGTTGTCAATGGTTGACACTGATCTTAAATTTTTAATTTATATTTGTCTATAATAATCACTAAGACAAAACATACTTATGATATCTTTAATATGTTTCGAAAGATATTCACTAAAAAAATAATACCAATAAAATATAAATTCAACTCATGCAAAATTTGACATAACTTTTAATAATCTAAAATTTTAAGATAATAAATTTATAGAAAATTGATAGTTCCTTTAACCCAACATCTTAACATTTTAAGATAATATAATAAATTTATAAATTAACTTTAGGATTAAGTATGTTTTAGTCTCTGAATTTTAATCCAAAATTAGAAATCGTATTTGTCTAAACTTCGATACATTTTGGTCTTTAAACATAAAAAATGAATAAATATAATCCTTTTAATCCAATTACGTTAACTTTTTTTTAAAGTATCAAATGTATTTTCCAACAGATATTGAATTGAAAATATGTACTTAAACTATTTTTAAATATATATATTTCTGAACTTTATTATCTCTATACTACTTTAAATTCACATTTAAATTTACATCACGTACCCGTAATAAGAAAATTCAAGTATAAATAAAACATTTAAAATTATAAAAAGCCACTACATTGGATGTCTTAGTATCCCAAAACTCTGGACTAAAACAATATCATTTCGTGACTTAGCAATCGATATCTTTGGTTTTAAAACAAATAAAAAACGCAAACGCACAACCCATTTTTGTCTGGTTCATATATGAAAATAACAGAGAGAAAATAAGTTGGAGTTAAGTGTCATGAACACAATAAAGCTCAGGCAAAGAAATTTACATAACTACGACAAGATTATTTTGATTTTGTCGATGTTAATCGTTCGACTCTTAGATTATTTGATTATTGAATTTATAGTTTTGTCTTGAAATTTATTTAATTCTATGATTTTTTACCACACATTTTGTGTTACACACCAATAAAGAAAAACAAACTTGAATAGAAGGTCGCATTGAAAAATCATTAATCTTTTTTCTCTTAAATAAAACCTATACTTATCCAAAAGAAATTCACAAATCCAATGCAATATATCTTATTATCTTATATATAGGCACTGATAAATATGATTCGAGTCCTTACTATCAAAAACGCGTGACACTTCCGGAGCCTTCTACGGTTGACGTGTCAAAAGGAGAAAGTGACATGTGTCCTGTGCCTTCCACACCCTGCAACGTGGCTCCCGAACTTTCTTTCTCTGCCTAGACTACACTCACTTCGCAAACTATATATAAGCGCGCCACTGGAAGAATCAGCGACGACCGCATACAAACAACGAACACAAACTGATTTCAGTTTTCGCATCTGCAAGAAACAACTACAACAAGTGAATCGGAATAATGGTAGGATTTTGTTGTTTCTTCAAGTAATTATATGTGTGATGCATTTTCTGTTAATATGTAGCGTGTGATGTTATTGACAATGAAGATGTGATGTGATGTGATGTGGTGCAGAGGGGAAATTGGTTAGCAGTGTTGAAAAACGGCGTGGGAGGCAATAAGGCAGCGTACGCAACCGCAACAGCACCGAAGATGAAAGCGTACGCAGCTTCGGCTGATTACGGGCGTCTGAACCAGCAAAAGAGGAACTCAACGAAACAGGACTTTGTGGCGGTGTACGTGGCGATTGGGATGATCACGACGGCGATGGGGCTGGGTCTCCACACTGCGTGGCAGCAACTGAGGAATTCCCCAACGGTGCGCGTGAAGAAGCAGAGAAGAGAGACTCTCCCCGAAGTGGTGGAACCGGAGCACGTGGCGGAGGAGACCGAGAAGTTCATCAAGCACTCCTTCTTCCGGAAAGTGGCGCACGTGCAAGAGCGCAGCTACCCCGACCACCACCACATCCCTAACCCCGTTAGCAAAGATGCCTACGCCCACACACCCCGTCTCGAAACTCTGAAATCCGTTGGCATTGATCCTTCCCACCTCTGAGTATTCTAAATCTAACAAACTCTCACTTCTATTGTAAATAGCTCAACCACCTCTCTGTAATAGTGGCTTTTGCTACTTTCCTTTTTCAAGTTAAAGATTAGAAACTTCAATAACTATTTATTATTCATGAGTTAACTTCAAATTACTGCGCCTGAAGCAATAATAGAAGTACCAAGTTATAAAGATAAAAACAAATGATAATGTTTTCATTTTTCATATATTACTTATTTTAAATGTAATTCTTAAATTTAAATACTTTTTAATTAAATTACATTCATGTATTTCAAAATGTAAATCTCTAATTCATATTAAAAAATAATTTATTTAAGTACTTGTCAAGAGTTAGATGACGAATTTATACAAATATATGGAAACATTAATTGTGTTTTAATTATACATAATAATCTTTAAAATTTTAGTTGTTATATAAGGAACTAAAATTTCCATACGATAATATTTATATTTTCTAGTTTTTTATGTTTATATTTTAATATTAGATTTTTTATGTTTTATATTTTCCTTTTTGTCAACAATTATTTTTTAGGTATTTATCTGCCCTCCTTTCTTACTTTGATCATTAATATAAGTGTCAAAGAGCTTACTTCTTTCTAATTTTGACCACAATTAACTTGAGTACTGAAGTCTGAAAGTATATCCACATTTTTATGTCTTGTAATTATACGTAACAAATTTAAAACTTTGAAAAATATAAAAAGAATAAAAGGTTTCATACTATATTTATATTTTCTTACACACTTTTCTATGTTTAGATTTAAATTTATTTTTATGTTTGTATATTTTCTTTTTTTCAATAACATGAAATAAATATATTTTTTAATATTTAAATTTTATTTTGTTTATAATTTTAATATATTTTAATTTTTAATTTTTTTATATGTTAAACAATTTTATTTTATATTAATATTTGAGTTGCAAACAAATTTTATAACATACAAATTTTATAACATATTGTATGTGATTAATAATAGTATTACGTATTAAACGAATTTCATTATGTATTATTATTAGTTGTTAATAATATTTATTTATTTGATTTTATTTATTTATTTATTATTTATTAGTTATTTTAGTTTTTTAATTATTTTTTATTAAATTAGAGTTAATACTATGTGTTCTGTCATGCTTTTTAAATTTTTAAATTTTTTATATTTTTTTATATTATTTTAAAATATATAAATTGTCATGTATGTGTTACGTTAATGTATGTCTTATGTTACTATGTCATGTGACATTGTGACGTGTGTGGTAGTGATTATTTTTTATTTAGTTTTTTTTTTAATTTAATATTTTTATTTTTTAAAGTAAATAATTTTAGATTAAATTAATAAATAAATTTAACTATAAATCATATAAATGTTTAAATATGTTTTTTTGAATTTATATATTAAATTATTACACCTAGATATTTTTTTAAATATAAAAAAATTAATTTTACAAGTATTTAGGTAGAGTGATAGGTATAGTGTGATAGGTATAGTGATTTGATGAATAAATTAAAAAAATTATTTTAATATGTGTATATAAGTTGTAATTAAATTTATTTATTAATTTGATTTTAAATGAGAGATGACAAAATTAAATTGTTTTAAATGATAAAGATATTAAATTAAATAAAAAATTTAAATAGATGACTAAATCGAAAACGACTATTATTATTATTACGTGTCACAATTGATAATTGACATGTGACAATTTATATGCTTTAAAAAATTATGGATAGTTATAAATTTTAAAAGAATTAAAGAAATGAAAATTTTACGGTTTGACACGTGTCATGTATATAATACGATCTATTGTTATTTCTTTAGGGAAAGGAATTACCGAGACGAAGCCAATCACACATTTCTACTTTAAATTAGGTTTTTATATCCAGGTGTGAGAGCATAAATAATTGTAGATTAAGAAGAGAGGACGTAAACATTAAATAATTTGAGTACTAAATTGAATCAACAATCCGTCGATAAAAATTCTTTGTTAATTCAGAATTAAAGTTACCGATAAATAAACAATACCTTCTCAAATAAATAACATTATCGACAGAATTATTCATCTATAAATCTTACTACAAGAATCCATCGACAAATTCGTCGAAAATTCAATTATTACCAATAAAAGTAATCTATTGATAAATACTATTTTTTTGTAGTATCAAATTGAAACAAATCAATAAATTAGGGGACTAAATCAATTATTATACCTAGTATTTAACACATCGTATGATACATAAAAGAATAATTAATACAATCAAATTAAGAAATTATATCTTTTATTTTTAAAGTTTATAAATTACCAAAATTTTAGAAAAATACATTTTAATTTCATGTTAAATTTCTGACATTAAAAATATATTTAATTATAATTTTAATAGTAAGCTAAAAATATATTTAATTTTAGTTTCAATTATGAATCTTTATATTGAGATTAAGCATAAATATTTATAATATTCAATTTTTAAAGTTAGATATTAAATATCTTTTTGATGATAGTATTGAGTTTGAATATAATTAAATTTTATATTAAATATAAGACTATAATTGATATTATGTATTAATTTCTCTTTGAATATCCGTCCTCATATTTATTGTTATTTAATGAATATTTGAAATGATAACCTACACTTTAATTACATATTTTATTTAAGTAAGCACGTAGATAAACTACGGTTTAAGTATATATTTACTTATTCGTATTCCTTTGCTTTAGTCATCACTCCTCCGGAGAAGCACAACTCCAAATGTCTTTTTTTTTTTTTTTTTAATACAAATTTGCACATTTCCATTCAGAATAATTAATTTAAACACGTGTTATAAACTAAGATAACTAAAATTTATTTACATTATGCATAAATAAAACTTGAAAAAATGTAAGAATTATAAAAGTAAAATAAAAAGTTTAAAATAATTATGACTACTTATGCTACCTACATTACATGGTTTCGTAGTGGAACATGTGTGATGAAAAAAGAACACGTGTCAGTGTACTATTGGGTAGTGTCACGTGGCCAGTAAAACCATTGGTTTAAACAGCACAGGCAAAGTGAGAGAGATCTATATATAAGGCCATAGACTTTGAACAGCACTGAGATTCAATCACTTTCTAGAGATCGAAAATTTCTCTACGGTGTCAGTGCTAGGGTTTCACAGTTATAGTGGAACATGGGAGAACGGAAGCGAGTCCCTCTTGGGATCTTTGCGGTGCTCCTTTTGATCTCCGCCTCTTCTTTTCAGCTTCTCCGCGCTTCTGACGATGCAGACGATGCGGTAATTCTTCTTCTTCATGTCCTTTTCCTTTGTTTCAAATCTTGTTTTCTGTTGATGATTCGATCTCCATTTTCACCAGATTCACACTAATCAATTGTCACTTGTTCATTTCTTTTAGATCTTCTACGAGTCATTCGACGAGGATTTTCCGGACCGGTGGATCATTTCTCAGAAAGACGAATACAGTGGTAATTAACACAAACTCGGTTCATTCTATGTGATTACAAATTATTCAATTGCTTCTCTGGTGATGGTTGCCGAATGTACACTGTTTCTCTCTTTCTGTATTGTAAAGTTGTTCTTTCCCATATCTGTTTAATGTTGTTAGTTTTAATTTCTTATAACTCTACTCACTCAAGATAAAAATGTAGGTCATTATAGACGATCCTTCAATCTAAGGCTTATTTACTGCTGTTAGCTTCAGTCTAATATTTGTTTAATGTGTTAGTTTCAATCTAATGTTTGTTTAAAGGTGTTCGTTTCAATGTCACACAAATATCTCCGAAATCTAAATTTATTGACATGATTGGACTAGCAAAACGAGTGCTAAATCTGTACTGGTTAAGGGGTTAAATTCTTTCAATTATTAGTAACCTATTTTTTTTCTTTTTTGTATAATATTTTTTTTATTCTATTGAACACATATTCACTGTAATTAAGCAGTGTACCTTACGAGGTACTAGTTTTCATTTGCATCATGTAAATGATGCAAATGACAAGTTGTGTATTTAAGTGATTGACTATGTATATTAGATAATCAGTTATGTTGTTAACATTTTAAAATCAACTTTTATTTCACAACATAATTTACTCTACAAGAAGTGTACTAGTCGTATATATATTATTGAAATTTTGTTTTTATAATAAATATTCTTTTCTTTTTTTTTTTTGCTATCTTTCTATTTAACCAAACACAATACATTTCTCTATTTCTCAGCTATTTCCCTCCCTTACCTGCGCACTTTCTCTTCCTCTATTTCTTCTCCCTTTACCAAACTAGGCGTAATTCAAGGGTCATGTATGTGTGTATGTATTTGTATTTATAAGGGATGGAATGTATCAACTGAAAGGGACATTTATTTGTGAGAGTATGAGGAACATTGATCATAGAACCATAATGCTTATATTATAGGCTACTTCTATCCACTTTACCTTTGATAAAGGTGACATGATCTTTGTATTTTAATGCTTATAATGTGTGCTAAGATAAGATTTAGTGATCAAAATTGTGTGCAATGATAAGGATTATAATTGCTAGAGTATTCGATGTAAAATGTATAGTTAAACATATTCGATCGCTTTTTCAGTATATTTAATACTTCAATTTATTTTAAATATCGTATTGCTTATTTTCAATACTAGTTGCTAGCTGTATTCTTATTTATTTATTTATGTAAATTAAAGTGTGTGCATATTAATAATATAGTTTGTAACATCTGCAGAAGGTTAGATATTTTAATTTTTGCTTGTGTAGTTAAAACATGGAGGTTTGAGTCATACACCTATGAATATTATCCCACTCCACTTGTAACTTTACATGATTGATGTTTTATTGCTAAATCTAATATACTATCTCTTATATGGTCTGGGTTCTAGGTGTCTGGAAACATGCCAAGAGTGAGGGACATGATGATTATGGTCTTCTAGTCAGTGAGAAAGCGAGGAAATACGCCATAGTGAAGGAACTTGACCAGGCGGTGAGTTTCAAGGACGGAACTGTTGTTCTCCAGTTTGAAACTCGGCTTCAGAATGGCCTTGAATGCGGTGGAGCATATCTAAAATATCTCCGACCACAGGAGGCTGGATGGAAACCTAAGGAATTTGACAACGAATCTCCGTATTCTATCATGTTCGGTCCTGATAAATGTGGTTCCACAAACAAAGTACACTTCATTTTCAAACACAAGAATCCCAAGACTGGGGAGTATGTTGAACACCA
>Ga0214542_1000236_pt1 | contig 90984 bp, 47 predicted proteins | sample CNSS1metaG_FD_160096 | JGI IMG/M metagenome (GOLD analysis project Ga0214542, IMG submission 160096) | Root nodule microbial communities from cowpea collected in UCLA plant growth center, Los Angeles, California, USA - CNSS1 | ecosystem: Host-associated > Plants > Roots > Nodule | place: USA... | reverse complement strand
ATAAAATTTTTGTAAAAGTAACGGTCAATTTTAAAAAATTTAAAAAATTGTTATATTTAAAGGGTAAAATCGGTATTTTAAAAAGTGGACACAAAAAGGGGAATCCCCTTTATATATTGTTATAGATGACACAAACAGTTACTAATATCTATCAAAATTATCTTATGTAAGAACCAATAAAATAAAGAAGCATAATCACCATGATAATGCTACAAATCTGTGTTGAGTATCCATTAATAAAATAACCGATGAGACAGAGCCTTTGGAGTTCTCTTCAGTTGTGTCGCAATTCAAGAGCCTATGGCGGCTTTGTCTTCCACCTCTCGCACATCCTTTCCAAACCTTCCCAATTGTTCATCCCACAAATTCAATTTCCACCCACAGCTACTCAATTTACGCCCTCGCTCACCAAAATTCAAGCCAAACAAGCCGTTATCTTTTACGAGAGTCCCAACCTCAACATTGGAGCCCTGCAACGTGTTCAGCGAGGAACTGGTCGGAAGCGTGGCGGAAGACGAGGGTTACAGCAGCTCCATGGACGATAAGCGATTCGTGCGTTGGTTTCGTGAGACGTGGCCATACTTGAGGGTCCACCGCGGTGCGACCTTCGTTATCATCGTTTCCGGTGAAATTGTCGCTAGTCCTTACTTGGATCCTATTCTCAAGGCACCTCCAAATATTTCATTTTTTTATTTATTTTACTGGCTCATTCAGACACAGATAAATGTATCAAATTATTTTTTGGAATGTATCCTCGCAGGTATAATATGAGAGAGAAATATTAGATAGTCTGGGATCAAAATGTGTTTATGATCTTAATCAGTTTGTGACTCATACTTCAATGTTTCTATGTGAGAAAAAGAATTAATAAAGGGTGGAGTGATGGAGAGATTAGTTGAGACTATGGTGGTCCTGGATCGTGTGATAATTTCTCTTAGGCAAATAATCCTGGGTAGGATGATGAAAATTTCCTTTCAAGAACTTAATTATGTATAAAATTGTTGAATTAATTAATTTTCTTTAAAAGGGAATATTTTCTAGATTAATCTCATACTTAGCTCCGTAACGTGCGTGCAGGATATAGCATTTCTTCATCACCTGGGAATCCGGTTTGTTCTTGTTCCGGGGACCCATATGCAAATTGACAATCTTTTGCGTGAGAGAGGTGAGTCATGCTTTCCGCACAGGGAAATGAAATCACGAGTTGAATATGAATGGGTGGTAGTGGCTAGTTTTCTTAATGTAGTGAAAGTGACTATTTTTTATGATCTTATGTTGATTGATACATGCCAACCCCACAAGAGAGAAATGAAATTTCAACTAGTGTGAATGAGCATTGATTAATGATGTTGCTATTTTGTAGGGAGAGAACCTAAGTATGTTGGTCCATATAGGGTAACTGATGATGAGTCTCTAGCAGCTGCAATGGAAGCAGCTGGGAGAATAAGATTGATGATTGAAGCAAAGCTTTCTCCTGGACCCTCCATTTGCAATATTCGTCGACATGGTGACAATAGCCGTTTGCATGAAGTTGGTGTCAGTGTTGCAAGTGGAAACTTTCTTGCAGCCAAGGTTTGAATTCTGTGATTCAATTTTCTTCATATTATCTGGAGAACATGGTTTCTTTCAATTCCCTTGTTCTGTTGTTGCGGTATCAATGAGATTTCAATGTTATCCCCTGTTTTTTTTTTTTTTTTTTTTTTTTTTTTTTTTTTTTTTTTTTTTTTTTATTGTTTTTTCTTTTTTTTTTTTTTTTTTTTTTCTGTTTTCTGCTTCTGTTACTGTTTTAGAGCAAGTCCTTTTAAACGTTTTGTTTGGCAGAGAAGAGGGGTTGTCAAAGGAGTTGATTTTGGGTCAACTGGGGAGGTTAAAAAAGTTGACGTTTCTCGCATGCATGAGAGGCTTGATGGCAACTGCATTGTTATTTTAAGCAACTTGGGTTACTCCAGCTCTGGAGAAGTATTAGATTGCAAGTATGTTTTAGAACCTCTGATAACTCCTTTTTACAACCTGGTAATTCTTGATTGCTTCCTGACATGTATATTCTGTTATACAATGTTTGTAATTTTTTTTTTAATCTGCTATATTTTTTCACCATGCTCTATTATTATTTGTCTATTGTAGAAAGCCTCAATATTTTATGTTGTTCATATTTTTCAATTGGGAGGTTAGTTATGGACCAATGGGGAGGTTGTTGCCTTGTGACAAGGTCAAAGGTTCTAGTTGTGGTTCAGCCTCTGCTCTCAAGTGAGTACGGCTTTCTAGATTTTACCATCCCCAAAAAACCATCACTGAAGAAGCTAACTATCTATTATCAATTATGTTTCTTATATCAATACCTTGGAAAATATTGATATCTTTCTTCAATGATAGCTTTTAAAGGTTGGAGTTAGACATAGATGGGAAGAAACAGCTTCATGGAGAATGTGTTGAAATAAAATCATAGAAAGTTAGTTTCTTTGGAAAAAAAAAAAAATACATTTACAAAATTTCACACAGTTATTTAGTACGCAAAATAGTTTATTATAGAATTTGACATGCTGTGGAATGTGAAAACAAAATACTGAGGAAATAATACAAGGTTTTTGCTAACTATTTTGTTTGTAAATCAGATTTACACTTGTATCAATGTGTTCGATTTATTTTTCTTTTGAATATTGCTATATAGTACTTGGATGTGATCCAGCAGATAAAAAAGAAATGCTTGAATACTGGACACTGATGATTTGTTTTCCACAGTACCTATGAAGTTGCAACAGCTTGTGCGTTGGCAATAGAAGCAGACAAGCTTATATGCATCATGGATGGTCCTATCCTGGATGAAAGTGGACACCTTATTAGCTTCTTGACTCTTCAAGAGGCAGACATGCTAATCCGTAAACGGGTTGAGCAAAGTGAAACAGCTGCTAACTATGTCAAAGCTGTTGCGGAAGAAAGTTTCAACACACTTAATAAATTTAATGGGGCTCTGCCAAATGGAGAACCATTTTCAGGATATCATATTGCAACCTTTCATAATGGTGTTGGTTTTGAAAATGGGAATGGCCTTTGGTCTGGGGAGCAGGGTTTTGCTATTGGAGGTCAGGAGTCCCTAAGTCGGACGAATGGTTACCTATCAGAGCTAGCTGCTGCAGCTTTCGTTTGCAGAGTAAGTTGATGATTCAACTTTTCCTTGGTTATTTAGGTCTACAATGTGCTTTAGTATCTTCAATCACTTAAAGTCTGAAATTTTTATTTTCATTGCATATTGTTCTGTTCCGTTATGGCAGACAGGTTTTATTTCATTATTTTTTCACAAACCAAATAGTTTTTAAAGATTTGTCAAGTGACTGATTTTTATAAATATAGTGACCCCAATGTAACTATTTTTTGTAGAAATTACCTATTTTTTTCCAGTTCTTTTACCTATCACTTCATTATCATACTGAAATTCCTTGAGAAGTTGCTTTTTCAAATAAGATGGTGGTGCTTGAAATCCCAGTTAATATGTTGCTAAGTATAACTTCTTCTGTCTGTCAGGGCGGTGTTCAAAGAGTTCATTTGTTGGATGGCACTATTAGTGGAGTTCTCTTGTTGGAATTGTTCAAGAGAGATGGGATGGGGACAATGGTGGCAAGGCAAATTTTTGTTTATCTATGGATTTTTTTCTTATTACTATGAAATATTTTCTCTATTACTTAGGAACTAACTGGTGATAGTAACAGTACTATGGTAGGTTGTATCCTCATTCGTTCAACTAAACTGTTAAGTTTCTTGATTTTTTTCAGTTATTAGATTTTAATAAATCATAATTTTAGTTTGCATTCTAGCGGATTTTCTGCTAGAGTCATCACATTGGTTATACCAGTGAGAAGCAAACTTTTTTGTAGTTGTCTATGATGAGTTGATGGTTACACTGTTACACGGATATTTATCGAGATTGAAAGAAGCAAATATTTGATTTGGATCTATAGATCATTCTCCTGTTTTACCTTTTAAGGATAGCTGAGTTAGTTGAAATATATTTGTTATAAAGAGAGTAAAGTGGTTAAATTCAACCATTCTATGACCATATGCTGCACCCTTGAAAGAAATTTTTGCCTGCTTTTATTTTCAAACCCCAAAAACTAATTAATGGCAACATGATGTTTATGGGATAACCATTTCTGCTACTGCCTACTAGCATAAACTATGTGGCAGATTGCCGAAGGTGTTATGGATAATTAAGGTCTTTTTTCTTTTCTTTTATCTAGTTATATTTCTTAAAGCTTTTTAATCTTTATTTTTTTGCTTTCAATTAATTTTGCAGTGACCTTTATGAAGGCACCCGGATGGCTCAAGTAACTGATATTTCTGGAATTAAACAACTTATCCAGCCTTTACAGGAGTCTGGCATATTAGTTATGCGGACTGATGAAGAGGTTTGCTCACTTTGCTTGATATCTTCTTCATAGATATTGTAGAGGCCACATTATCACCATCAATGGGGATTTCCTTAAATAGTCCCCTACATTTTGACCATTGTCTTTTTATAGCTGCTTCAATCGTTGGGCTCCTTCGTTGTTGTGGAAAGAGAAGGTCAAATAATTGCTTGCGCTGCCCTTTTTCCTTTCTTTGAAGAGAAGTGTGGAGAGGTTGCTGCAATTGCAGTATCCCCTGATTGTAGAGGCCAAGGACAGGGAGACAAATTACTTGGTATGATATGCTATTATTGCCTCTGTGGATTGACATTGTTGTTTTTAATTCATAGAGAAGTAGTCAGTGATTCCCTATTTTTGTAATATATTGAAATTCCATGGATTTATTATTCTTTATTCTGGCTTGTTTCTATTATTTTTCATGGATTAGCATTAATAAGAAAGGTTTGGACTTTGAATTGTGACTACTGTTCCCTTCTGCTTCTCTTATGAATTTGTTTCTTAGGGTCTTCAAGTTTTTACCTTCTATTTCAAATTATTTCAAATTTCCATTCATTTACTGTGGTTCTACAGAAGTTCCCAACATAGTATGAATTATTAGGCATTTAAGACTCTTGCAAAGTTTTCAATGTCTTTCATTTTCTGATACATAGAAAGGATCGTATTGTTTCACTACACTAGGAGGGACTGATTTTGTACTTCCAGTGTACACTACTTTTTCTCTCATATTTCAGCAACGCAGTTTTAAACCAGAGTCCCAGATTGACCACTCAACCAAGTTAAATGTAAACTGGTCTGATTAAACCTTTTAAACTGTCATTCTAGAAATGCCACTAGACCGAATGAGCCTATACTGAACTGTCAAGACCATGAACATGGTTTAACAGGTTCAATCAGTCCTAGGTTAATATTATCGTGATGAAACCAAAAGACAGGAAATGAAGATTCATACTTCGACCTGTGGTTGTACTTGAAACTGTCTTTCTGATACCAAGCTACTGACACGTGCATTGCTACTGATCAGTGTTGGATTTTAATAAACTTAAACATATTAGCTGTGGAGAAGAGGTCGGTTGAGAAACTCAAATGTTTAGTGTGGCAGGTATGACCATTATGCAAAGGAGTGCTACTCGAATAAGTGCTTCAGTTGTGGTAAGGTTGAGCTTTTTGCCAAAGATTGGCAGTTTGAAAATAGGAAAGAAGAGACGATCAACCTCACAAAAGAAGAAGTGACGTTATTGACAATGACACATAGCTCTAGGGCCGAGAACAAGCGAGTGGAGAATTCACAAAGAAAATCGAATAGCAAGGAGAATTCGGCAAGACAGCCGAGTAATGTGGATAGGTCGGCTACACAACCAAGTAGGTTGGTAAGATATGCAAATAGCCCTGACAACACGGTGGACCATATGAAAAACTCGAGTAGCACAATGGAACAAGTGAACAACTCAGATAGCTCAGTGGAGCAAGTGTACATCTTGGAAAGCTCAATGGGGAGCCTAGGTAGCTCGGTGGAGAATGTTGATAGCTTGGATAAGTTGGAGGAGCAAGTGTTGCACAGTTCAATGGTGCATCTATACAATTCGGATAACTTAGACATGTGCGGGGATGAGGTTGTTATCCAAAGGTTAGAGATTGCAAAAAGTGATTTGCAACAAAGAGTTGAAAAGGAGGTTAGAGGTAATGCAATTTTACAAGCAAGCTTAGAGAGAAGGAAGCAGACTTTTGCAGAAACGACGCTTGGAACTTGAAGAACGGCGGTACAGAAAAGGAGTACTCGTGGTTGGGCAGAAAAGGAGTACTCGTGATTGGGCAGCTTCCGCTGGAAGGGGAGTGTACCAATGTGGTTGAAGGGACTCATCCTTGAGGGGGAGATTGTTAGAAATTCAAGTGTGAGTCTAAGTCCCACATTGACCAGAAATGAGAAAGTAGAGCATCATATAAGGATTAAGGCCCATAAACCCATTGCCTTGGTGTCAGTGTCTTATGTGGTTGGGCTCAGGTCTCATTGGTGTTGTTCTCCCTAGTAAAACCCCCTCTGTAATCCTGACAAGTTGTATCAGAGCCGATGGTTAATATCGGCTCAGACGAGTGCAGTACCAGTATGGTCCTAGTATCGAAAGTCTTCCTAGCAAGAGTCCCAGGTAAGGGTTCCAGGTAAGCGTGGGGGAGTGTACCAATGTGGTTGAAGGGACTCACCCTTGAGGGGGAGATTGTTAGGAATACAAGTGTGAGTCTAAGTCCCACATTGACCAGAAATGAGAAAGTAGAGCACTATATAAGAATACAGACCCATAAACCCATTGTCTTAAGGTTTTGGATTGAGAGTGGTGTCAGTGTCTTATGTGGTTAGGCTCATATCTCATTGGTGTTGTTCTCCCCAGTGAAACCCCCTCTGTAAAACCTGACATGTGAGAGGAGTTATTGCACATGGGAAGCCGGGATGAAGAATAAAGGAATTGAGATGAAGAATAAAACAAACATTTAAGTTTACGGGAGAATTTTGTTGGATTTTTAATAAACTTAAATGTATTAGCTGTTGTAGGTAGTTTATGTAGCCGTTGGAGTGTCGATAGTTAATGAATTAGCAGTTTATAATTGTTTTTGTCTGTTTTGAGTACAAAGGTCAGAAAATTGTGAGCCTATAAATTGTATTGCTGATGACATGAATGAAACAACAAGAGGTGAATTAAGTTTTTCACAATAGAGAGTTTGTTGTCTACAAACTGTTCATACTGTTCATGGTTAATCTTGAACAGGTTCAACCTATTCAAGGCTATATTATGGTGATGATAGCCTGAAACTCTTAGAGAGGACTAGGATTACTTCAAACCAACACTCTTTTTAAGTACCTCTCGAACTACTATGCCAAGTTTGGCTTTTACTTTTGATGCACATGTAATATTTTATGTTGTTTTATAAGTTAAACTGTTAAAACAAACTGAACATGGAGTCATACTTTACGTTGAATCAATCAATTATTAATCAATGTATTATAAATGTATATGAAGTTGTTAATACTTTCATATAGTGCATGGTTAATTTAAGTAACATAGCTCACTTTTTTTCTATTTTTATGCATGGATGTGCATTATATTTGTCTAACATGTTGCCACTTACGTACGTTTATAAGCGTACACATATTGAACCATGGTTTAACCTTAAATTTCTCACTTTGCCATTTCAATCGCTAATTTAATTTTGAAAAGATTAAGTTTTGGGAAGTTCATCTGTCAGAGTAGCAAACGTCAACTCATGTTCATCTTGATATTCCTTACTAGGAGTATTCGATCTAAAAGCAAAAAACCACACTGCTCTTCCTTTTATTTATTTATTTTTTTCCTATTTTGTCTTTGAAAAGTAGTGAATCCTACTAGGCTTGTAGGTTCTTGCATACGTTCAGTGGCTGACTAGTTCCTTATGCAATTCTCCAAGGATCAGAAATTGTTTGCAAATATCAGACCATAACATATAATTTCTAGGCAAAAATTGTTTCCGATTTCATCCAGAAACTACTTTTAGGGTGTAGTGTGAAGTCTATGCAGTGCATGGTAAACCATATTTTTTAGCAGCCGTTTGATTATAATCTTTGGGTACTTTCGCTCATAATAGTATTTATCTCATGTTTTGACTGTATTGTTTAATGTTATGATCAAATGTAACAGATTATATAGAGAAGAAGGCATCATATCTGGGATTTGAAATGCTTTTCTTGCTTACAACTCGTACAGCTGATTGGTATGTACCTTGGACATCAAACATATGTCAATATATTTATCTAGAATCAACGTCATTTTTTCTCAGTGGATTTTTACTTGCTGCATGCTCTATCTTTTCTTGGATGCTTTATATGGTTTGTTAACTCCATAAATCCTTTTCTAAAGACAATGGATTCATAATGTGTTAACAGGTTTGTGAGACGTGGATTTTCGGAATGTTCAATTGATTTTATTCCTGAGAAGAAAAGGAGAAAGATTAATCTATCCCGCAAGTCCAAGTATTACAGGAAGAAGCTTCTACCCAGTAAGAGTGGAATTACGTTTGGTAGCAATTTTTCTTCCCCTTAGCATATCTTTTTTTTTTTCACTGGGGAAAGGTTAGTTACATAAAGCGTTTGGCATTTTCTGTAGGTAATAATATCGTAATTATATGTTTTCTGGAAAATCAATAGCTATAACAAGTTTTCTGTTATTTATTGTTATTTAATTTCCAGATTTAGAGTTTTTTCTCTCTCGCAAATCAGTTGTTGAATAATATTGATTTGCTACATGTTACATATATATGGATTAATTTTTATTTTGCATCTAATAATGTGATAAGGAAATTAACACCGGTGAAATAATGAAGAGAGGTAATTAAATAAAGCAGGATTTACAAAAGTTCAATATTTAAGCAAATATTTTACTAACAAAGGACTCTTGCAGTTTTAGTATGTGTTTAGTTCAGTGTTTGAGGATTGATTCTAATTGAATCAATTTTCTATCGTAAAAGTAACAATTAATTATATCTCATATTCAAAGTTAATTTTTTATTTTTTAATTAATTTTAAAAGTCAAACGCATATTGATTTTGTATTAAAAATTTAATTCTTACCAATTATGTATTTCTGTCTGACATATCCATTGTTGAAAGTGATATCTGTTGTAGAAAGTGAAAGTGTTTTTAGTGTTTATAGCGGTCTGGGGGTATCAAACGCAGGCAAGCACACAATTTGTGGTTGTATAAACTACACTATTGCCATTTAGCACAGCCCAATCATCCTCATCACCATCACATTAAAATGACCATCAATTTAAAATGAAGGAAATTGTTCAATCATATAAAATAGGTTCATGTACTATTTGATTAGTTTTATTCTTGTGTTTTTTTTATTTTCCACAGAAAAAAAAAATGAAAAGAGTATTAAGATGTGTAATCCACTTCATTGTTCCCGTTTCCTTTATCTGTACAATAAATTATTAAGAGCATCTTCGATAAGAGTTGGTTACAAGAGGTTTTTTAAAAATAAAAGTATTATTTTAATAAGCAATTCCTGTGAACAATGAATGTTTATAATGTTAAATAGTGAACTTTTAATTGGATTGATTTTTAAGGCTACTTACAAGAGTAAAAAAGTGTTTATCGATTAAAATTAGGTTTAATCACTCGAATGATATTTATTTTAATAGGATTGTATCAATTTGGTACTCGCTTTTAAAAAAATATCAATTGTATTTCAATTCTTTAAAAAGTATTTCAATTAGATCCCTTTCAGATGTAAATGACTACCGTCGTTAACAGCGTGCCACGTATCAATATGTGATTTTTTTTTTAAATTAAGTCAAAATTGAATCAAAGATACAAAAAATTAAAAAATAAATAAATAAACCACATATATTGACACGTGACACATCATTGCGTTAGTCATATGAAACCTAATTGAAACACTTATTTAAAAGTTGGGATGCAATTGACATTTTTTTAAAAACTGGTACAAGATTGATACATCTCTACCAAAGTGAGTGTCATATGAATAATTAAACCTTAAAATTAACTTATTTATTAGTTAGTTAAACTTAACTTCTTTTTTGAGAAATTGTTTTAATTTTTAAAATATGTTTTGCTTTATTAGAACTATAATCCATAAGCACTAAAAGAAAATGTGGAAGAAATTAAATAATATCTAAAAAGGTTAAAATTAGTTTAAACATAAGTTCATAAAAAAGGAGTGGAAGACGAAGGATAAAAATTTAGCGCTTCATGAAAAAAAGACGAACATTCTTGACTAACTTGTAGCTTAGAATTTAAGCCAGATTAAAGATAAATATATATATATATATATATATATATATATATATATATATATATATATATATATATATATATATATATAACTCACCAACGAACATTCTTTACCGCTTTTTATCATATTTTTATAGGTTTTTATTATCATTATTTATTATTTTTAATTATTTAAATTGACAAATTGATTTTTTTTAAATTAGAATGTTTTTATATAAAAATTGAATAGTTTTAATATTTAATTTATTTGTTTTTCAAAAATATGTATTTTTAACTAATGTATTTATAATAACATTTGGTGAAATAAGTGAATACATTAATTGTGTTACAACAAATATATAAAATAAATTAGAAAAACAAAATATTCTAAGTTAACCCACATAATTTATCAACTCTTAGTAAATCGAGTTGTGTTATAAAATTTCTTACTCATAAAAAAGTGGGTTTAGTTGAGCTGATTTAATTTTAGCTCAATCCAGAATAAATAAGTTCTTATAGTTGATTCTTTTTTTATACTTCTTTATAAATATTGTCATCTTTCACCTTTGTAATTATTAGTCTCTTTACATATATTGTTATTAAGATACATGTTTCATTTTAAGTTGTTGAACTTATGAGTCTTATTATTTATAATTATTAGATAAGTAATTGTTTTAGGTTAACCATGTTAGTAAGTATGATTTTAGTAACTTACTATTTCATACATATTTACTGGCATGAAGATTTTTTCTTTCAAAGATTAAGAATAAATTTGCTATACTTATGAGATATCTTTTACTAACATTTTTCTCAAGCATAAGTAATACGAATGATTAGTGATGTAGAGGAATTTGAGGATAAAAAAAGCTATGACTTTTATACGTTGTAGAAGTTTTAAATTTTAAGTTTATACATGCCAGATCCATTATTTTTCTGTTTACTAGAGGTAGAAAAACAATTTCTAAAAAGTTTATAGTAATTAAACATTTTAATTTCTCTCTTAATTTAATAATATACTTATTACAAACATGATGTATATGGGTTAACTAATAATTATAATAAATATTAATAACGATTTATCAAAAGATTCTTTTTAGACATTTGTTAAATATTTTTTTTTTCAATTTTTAATAAAAAATTAGAATTAGTCTCTATTCGAAACTTTAAACCAATTTAGTTTATCATATTTAAAAATGTGAAGATTTGATATTTTAATTAAATTTTGTTAAATTTATAATATTCTGCTTGAAACGTTTTAACAAATTTGATTAAAATGACTAAATTTTCAAAATTTAATAAAAATACTAATTTTAATTTTTACTCAACGATCAAAAATATATTTGATTCTTAATTTAATTAAAAATTACTAATTATATGTTTTTTTTAATTAAAGTAGCTCGGGTGAGTTACAGTTAATAGTAAATACCTCTAAATTTATTTATTTATTTCGGTCTTTAAGATTTTAATTTCTTTCGGTAATAATAAATATGAATTTAAGAGAAATTGAAGATAAGGTCAAATAAATATTAAAAAAGAACGCAGAAAATGGTTTTAATTGAGAATGAAAAGGTAGAGCGCTTGGTCCAGTTCAAAAGTGCAACAGTGCAGTTGGGTGAAAAACTCAGCTAATTCTCTTTCAATCAATTACCCACTTCACTTCATTCCACTAATTCTATTCTGCTACTTCCTTCCACACCTCACTTTCCGTTTTATTCAATGCACTCTGATTTTATAATATATATTTATTACAAACATTCATTTGATGTAAATGGGCTAAATAATAATTATAATAAAATATTAATAGCAAGTTATCGGAGACATTTATTTTAATTAAAATTTACTAAATATACGCTTTTATTCTTATAGATTAAAGTAACTTGGGTGAGTTGCAGTTAATAAGAAATATCTTTCAATTTTGTTTACATTTATTCATTTATTTATTCAGTCTTTAAACATGATTTTAATTTCTTTCGGTCATAATAAATATTAATTTGAGAGATATTGAGGATAAGATCGAATAATAAATATACAAAAAGATGGCAAAAAAGATTGTTTTATGGTGAGAATGAAGTGTAGGGAGTTTGGTCCAGTTGAAGAGTGCAAGAGAAGAAGGGTGCAGTTGGGTGAAAAACTCAACTAACTCTCTGCTGCTTCAATCAATTACTCATCTCACTTCATTCCACTGGTACTTCCTTCCACACCTCACTTTCCGTTTTATTCATTGAACTCTGATGTTAATTTTATCTATATTCATCTTCGTATTCGCATGTATTCAGCAGGAACAGGGTCTGGTTCGCTCGCGATGAAGAGGTCATTTCCGTGGGATAATCAAATTGATTTGTCTTCTTCTTCACCAAACTCCATAGGTATTCTTATCATGTATTCGTCCATAGTCATACATACCTATGTTATAACTCTTTTTAGAGTTAGGGTTGTTCTTTTTCTGTGATTCTTAAACAGAATCAGTTGTTCTGTTTCTCTTTTGGATATCAGAAAATCTATATTCAGTTTACCTTGTGTGTGACTTGGAGTTTGAGATAGGAAGCGTGTGTCTGAGTTCGGTGAGTTTAGCCGTGAGTGTGCGTCCGTCACGTTGAAGGAGTTTGCTCCCTGGGGGGTTCTGCGAGAGTGAAAAGAAGTTAGAGTTAGGAAAGAGGATCTTCTGTTACGGGGAGTAAGAAGGAGGTTAGGGTTGTATAGGAAATCTTAACATTTTATCCCTTTCTTTTCTTTGAGTACATCAAATCAAAATCACTTCTCAATTGAAGAATTAAAATGTATATGTGTGTGAATGGTGACAAATCCATGTAGTTGAATGGTGGAAAATCAGTGTAGTCGTGATGTTTAAGGGGTAAATGGCTAGAATGTTGAACTGTATATGTGATTTATGGATATGTTTTAAGACATTATTTCTTTTGTATACGATGTTAGTTGTTAGTGAGAGGTCAATTTTGGTTTATAATGTCAATAATATGGATTTAATCTTCAATGAGATCTTTTTTCTATTTTTTTATTTTGTCATCTTGTGTTGTTCAAAACATAGCTATGAGAACACACATTGAAACATCTTCTTTCCTATCACATGAAAATTGGAAGATCTTTGTCAATTCTCTTCCCCGAGGCTTAGTTTGTAACTCATTGCAGATAACTGTGTTCTTTGGTTTCTAGTTAACCTGTATGCTACTCTTTTAGTTTATATTGCTTGCCATTGTGACGCATGCACTTACTTTAGCGATGTGGTGCTTGTAAGCAGATGCACTGATGAGACGAGCAGAAATGTATCAGGATTACATGAAGCAGATCCCAATCCCAAATCATCGAGGTTCTGTGATACCATTCACCTCGTGGATGGGATTGGGCAGATCCATGAAGCAGTTATATGGACAGCCCCTTCACTACCTCACAAATATTATGCTTAAACAATGGGATCAGTTGAGAATTGGCAGTGAAGACGAATACAAGCCCTTGGACATCATTATTCATCCACACAAAGCCGAGAACACCATCTGGCTCATTGAAGAAATCCACCGCCAAACCTCATCGCATTTTCATATTGCTAGTCTCTGGAAGGTGGACTCTATGTACAGTGGTTTTATTGATCCCATTTTCCCAAGATTACAGCACGCATCATGAAGACATGAATGAAACCATTTAGTTTGTAGGCTTTCTACTCTATCCTGGAAATAGTTTCACATTTGTTGTGCTTTTGGTAAAGCAAAATTGAATAGCTTTGCTTCTAACTTTTTTTCTGGCTTTGACTATTTTCCGTTTTATACATGGCTCAATCGCAGGACGCCTCAAGGAGACCATAAAATTGAATATTTGTCTGGCTTTGAATATTTTTGTTTTAAATCTTTGTCAACACAAAGCTCTTTACATGTTTTTTTCACAATAAATGTTTTAATTTAAAACAATACTTCCTTGCGAACAGAATTTAAAACAAACAGATGTTATGTCCCTATCCCTACGAGCGCTACTTTTTTCTTTTTATTGTAAAAGAAAGTTTTATTCGACAGTTTTTCAGGAATTAGGCCACGGTAAACAAGATATACGAATAAAAAAAGAAGTTACAGATTTTGGCTTTCTTTTCATCCTGCACCTCCATGATGATGAATGTGTGCATCTTCATGTTAACAATAAAAAGACTAAAATAGTTTTCCTCACTCTGCACCGCAAGAGTCATTGTTGTCATTGTGTCTTCTTCACTGCACTTACGGAGCTACTATATTCTTGTTGCCAAGATTTGCAACAGCATATCAGTGGGAATGTCACTTTAGGAAATCTGGAGCCTCCGCCACGGAGACATTGAAGATTATATAGTAAAACATAGTTTTGTCTCCTTTCAGATGGTTCAATTCGTAATGTTTCCGAATGGTTCAATCTGAAGGAAAGATGGACGCTTATATAGGGTTGAAACCTAGTTTGTTATTGAAAACTTATTTCCAGAAAACATCTTCGGGAAAACTTGTTCCGAAAAACATCTTATACGTTCTTGAAACCTTCTTCCGGAACCATTATTTTAACATCTTGTTATGAAATCTTTCTAAAAAAGTTGTTCTACAAAATTCAAGTCACCATAAAAATATAACATGAAGGGTAAAATGGTTATCTTACAAATTATGGAGATCAGTTAGTAACTTAGAGGAATGAAAAACACAAACGTCCAGATTTTTTACTGCGATTTTGATATACTAAAAAGTATTTTTAATATATTTTAAAATATAAGTTAATGTAACTTAAAAGTAGAGGTACCTATAAAACAATAAGTAGAAAATCAAAATTCATAAAAAAAAAAAAAAAATCAGTATGCTCGTATCTTTCTACTTCAAATAATGCTCGTGAAAATAATCACTCCGATAAAGATTTTTCAAGATTGAGTTAATGACATTTCAAAGCTAGAGTTCATGGTATTTGTAGGCATTAATTTTTATTTGTAGGCTTTATTTTTTATATAACATCAAACAGAGATCTTTTCCTGCACCTAGTTTTTAATTACGCCAATCTTCTCCCATATTACCATCTCAATAGAAAAACAATCGCATTGTACATTGTCGAACTCCTAAAAGATACAACCTTCGCCAGCGTTTCACTATGTTTAAACAGGGCTCTTAAGAGGCATAGAAAGAAATTACAGTTTCATTGTCTAAATTATGCAGTATCGTCGAAATGAGACTGATTAAAATCATTTCTACAAAACCTAACAAAAGAAAAACAATTTCTTTCTTCAAAATTAGAAAACGTTCTACTAAGATGAAAATTTTAACCTGACTTCCCCTTCCTCCAAACCCTCCGTCCCAAAATTACTAGAGAACATGACACCTATATCTCGGGACAAAGTCTTATCTTAGGGCAAACTTGTTTCTCAGGATAAATCTTATGCATATTTATAGTAACACGCCCATTTAATCAACACGTAGTAGCTTGGAAATTAAATACCCACAATTAGATCAGTTAGAATAATACTTTTTCATAAGCAGTTGAATAATACCTTACAAAAATTAAAAAAAAAAAAAAAGTTCGGGCCATTTTGTTTAGTATTCTCAAGAATATACTATTACCCAAAGTCAGCATGTATTGTTGGATCAGTTTTTTTCTTGCAGACATTTGTTCATTAAAGAATCCAAGTAAGATGTTAGGCGTAATCAATCATAATTAGATCAGTCCCATTTTATTTTCAACAAGTAATTCACACTAAAACTTTCTTTTTCCAAGAAAAGATGCAGAGAAAACTGCTGCATGTTGAAACTCCTGAAGGCGGAATACATTAACATGAATACAAACCAAGCAATCACTCTTCAGCAGGTTTGGGTGGGCCCTTCCATTTAAAGTTGTCCGCATATGATTTGACCTGCAACCACAAGTAGTATGCATTAACACGTATAGAATTATATTACCACTGATCGCACCATGCTGCCACAAACAAGGTTGTGAAAGAAACGAACTCCACCGTCGTTCAAACTAACACTTAAGTCGTTCAAAATGCACCCAGTTAAAGTACAAAAATGGTGAAAGATGTTAAACCTTCAGCAATGGTGTGTGGCGCTTCTTGACCTGCAACAAGTTCAGAGCTTTTGTTACTCATAATAAAATAAAACCCCAACGGGCAAAACATGATGAACACTAATTCACAGTGAGTTTTTTAAATTTAGGGGCCTGATTCTTGAAGCAGAATTAGTGACTAACAAACGTACTCTAATGATATACATTTCACAAAATCATTTGAAAAACAAGACATGGGAATTCACCATTGCCATATTAAAACTAAAGGCATCTCTATTGTAAAAGTCATCCAGGGTCATAAATTAAAAATCTAGATTTTAGAAGACCTCGACATTCGAATATGCTGACATAACAAAATTTAAGAACTGAGTTTTAAATAAGACCTTGGGTCAAAAGAATAAAAGATATTTTTTTGTCTTGAAAACGTCCACATCCAAATAAAACATTAGTATGGGTGAAGACCCTTCCAATAGAGTAAAAGTGATAAAGATGTCTTAAAAGTGATGTGGCAAACGGTAGGATCCCCAAAATGAAAAGTATGACCTCATGCCATGATTCTTACAATGAAGATGACCTTATACAATCTTAGTATCATGATTGAATCACGGGTAAGAAAATAGAAATCAATTCACCAAATATGAGATCACTAATTAGCAAGAGGTTGGGGAGGAAGTGGAAAGGGATTAGTCGAGGGAATTATGAGTTGGATGAGAGAATATTGAAGTGCTTCCTTCTTTAGAGTTAAACTTACATATGTGAATATTCAAGAAAGAGTATGTCTTGTTTTTCATTCCCATTCACTTGAAGAACGAATGCTATAATTTATATCTCATACGGCCATGAATATAGCATCTAAGGATACCTACGGTCTGGAAAGTTTTCTAGTGTTTTAATACGATGCTTCGCAATTTTTAATTACACAATCTAACCGGCTTTGTTACATTGGTTATAAGTTGTGTATTATCAACAATTTCTTCAGTTGGTGATAAAATGTAGTCTTCAGCAATTACATATCCAAGACCTTTGAAACAAATAGCTGTGTTCTGATCTCTATACAGATTACTTCTCAATACATTTTTTTTTAAATTCATTAAAACTTCACGTATTGATTCTGCAATACCTACTATGGTTTCATGTGATATTTTCTCTGATTTTCCATGCATGTTGTAACGCCTATTGCATTTGTATCGTTTTGGCTTTTCTTTAACAATTTGAGTTTTGTATATCCTTTGCATGAACTGATTAGGGGAAGAAGTCAAGGATGGAATGAAGTAGCAATCTTAGAACTTTCACCAGTGCTGATGGATAATGCTATGCAAATCACTGAGAAGAACTGAACATTTAACAGATGGGAATTCTCAGACAAGGAAGGGCTACATTCAGAAGTTACGCACCATCCAAAAAGTAACATGTGAAAGTGGTTCTAGGTCATCTGTGCAGACTAACTCATACGGAGGAGGCTCAGTGATAAGCTTTGCAGCCTAACCAGTGGTACTTTGAAAAGCCAAGGAGGGAGGTTGAAGAGATTTTCTGAATTCTGATGCAAAATTATTTGTCGATATCAAGAAGGGATATGTTTTAAGTATGACGAGAAATATATCCTGGATCATATGTGCCAAACAAAAAATTTGCAGTACTAGAGGAAGAGATAGAATGGGAGGGAGATGGAATGTCCACTTGAGGATAGGCTGCTAAATTTCCCCTTGAGGTCATTGTTTTAGGAATTGAAACAGGGTGAAACACATTATTTTTTGAGGGGAGGCTAGGGCATGGGAGTATTGTCAGAGAGACCATGCGACATGGTCAGATAAGCATGGAGCTATGGGTTACGGTCACACTCATATGTATGTTCGGCAGACAGATAAGAGTGGCATGGATAATCAGGAATAAAAGAAGGAGATGTGGAGTTAACTGAGTTATTGATTGATTGAGAGGGAGTTAGGGGAGAGTAGAAGGCTCTCAAAAAGGAGGGTTAGGGACCTCTATTCTGCAATAGTTTTTATCTTCGTTTCCTTGTCTCTAGTATTCCAGTGATACAACCCAGAGGCAGATATGGAGGTCTCTGTCAATGAACATTCCATTTACTTTCTACCTTACGATCCATCTCCATTATTAATTATTTATTTCAATAAGAACATATATGATTTGTACCAAAAGAAACCTTGAACATTTAAAAAAGTATGAGAGATTATCTGTGTTTCAATATTTGAATAGTAAGACATACCGAATATTCCCAACCATGTTTCTCTGCAAATGCTTTTGCCGCTTCTTCACTATCAAATGTCAAGGCAGAATCACCAACATGAGCATAGGGATCCCCAGTGGATGTCCAGCCCATCAGTGGATTTTCCCACCTACAATTAGTAGAAAATTACCATTTGTTGAGCCATTATTAATGATTACACAACAATTAATCCAATTTAGGTTATCATACTGAAACCGCTAGCCTTGACTCCTTAAACTATTCGAGGATTTCCAGAATCAATGTGCTATAAGTTTGAAACTAAAACATATGAAAATTTCCATAGGACATGAGATGTCAATGATAGCACAAGCTCCCCTCTTATGAATTCCTTTAAATCGTTAATTTGCATACAAAATCCCAAGCATCCCACCTACCCAATTATCAAACTCGATATTGAAGGGGAAAAAATATTCAAATTGTTCAACTCAGACAATGATGTTTATAAAAGCAGTGAAAGAATTGTGATAAAGCGAAAGAATATACTTTTGGGTTGATAAGAAGTTGATCTTCCATCTTCCAACCTTCCCAGATCCTTGCTGAGATGCAGTTCTAGCGGGAGAATAAATCACAACCTGCATTGCGGTGAAAGTACAAGACAGAAAGTCCAACAGTGTCACAACGATTAGCAAGTGAAAGTAGGCGATCTAGAGATGCATAAATTATTTCCAAACTGTGAAGTCTGTGTATAGAACTTGGGAGAGCCTATACTAGGTGAAAGTGAGAAAGGTGAAATAAGCCAATCACGAACACTGAATCACTAGATGATTGAATGATCAAGATTGGCGTCCTTAACCTCTCACACTCTCAGTTAATACGCCCAATTGACCATTGGTACTTAACCTCTCACTCTCAGCTAATACGCCCAATTGAACATTGATACCCTCTAAAATGGTGAATATGGCTGCAGTTGAATCTACCAAAACCAAAATGTCTATGCTAAGATTTATCGCTTAGTTTTTAGTATAATAACCATAAACATAGGCGACTGGCATGCATTTCTACGCATAATTAAGTTATGGTAAGGTTTTCTAAATCGGTGAGTGTGCATAGAAGGTGATGGAGAGCCTCGGAAATTGAGCGAATCAATGAATTTAAAAAATATATATAAAAAGAGAATAAAAAGAGTAGAATACCCTCCTACGAAGGTGTTCTTGAGGAATTCCAGAAACAATTCCGATCTCGCCTGGTTTGGTTTCGACTAGTGCCTGGGTGGAGAACCGACGGGCCATGGTGGCGCGTAGGGCACGTTGTAGAGTATTCGCCATCGTCAAGGAGAAATTTGATTGTGCGCACTAAACAGGGCCAAGTGAGATTGGAAGCAAAATCTCGTGTATTTCATTTACTGTTACGAATTTATTAGCTTCACCCTTTCATTTTTTATTACTGGTGGGAATCTGGGCTGGATAATGTTCACACAGTTTCTTCTTGCACCTCCATAATTTTTTCCTTGCATCCCACTTAAAAAAATTTCTGTTTTTTTTTATTATCTAAAAGTCATTCCAGAAAATAAAAAAGATTTTTAAATTGTGTAATTTAAAAAATATTTTTCTTTAAAAAAGCTTTTAATTGCATACTCTTGAAGTCGATTATTCATAAAAAAAAATATTTTTTTTTCAAATTTAAAAGTTATTTCTGATTCAAAAGTCGTTTTTAATATTAGATTTTGTAATCTGGAAATAAAAAATGATTTTTAATTATAAAATATTCTGAAAAAAAAATGAAATTTTTTATATGAAGCTACAAGAAACTGCCTGTAGTGCAGTGAGTTTTTGGACTGTCAGATAATGTTTGAATAAAAAAAATTTAAATTCTTTTAGCATCAAATTTAATACAATATAAAAATGATTAATTGATATAAGAATAATAATTAAAGGAAAAATTTAAACTTAATAATTTATTATTTACACAAATAAAAAATACTATAATAAAATAGTTTAATAAATTATGAAATAGAATTTAGAAATATATTTATAAATATATGATATCAATTAAATAATTAGTAAGAGTAGTTAGTTATATTTAATATTAAAAAAATTATAGCGATAATAATAAAGGTTAAATATGCTCTTTGAACTTTGATACAAAATTATAATTCGTCTCTATAAAAAACTTTGATACATTATTGTCATCCAACTTTAAAAATAAATAGAAATAGTCTTATTAAGCTAATTACATTTTTTTTTTTACGAATCAAACACATCTTTCAATTGAGATTGAAACGAGAACGTGTCATAAGGGACGCATGTCACAAGGCCTCACTATCAAGTGAGTGCCCAACATGCCCTTCGAGCGCCCAACGTGGAGGACTATTAAAGCTCAATGTCAGATCAACGTCTGGCGAAACACAGATGGCGTCCAACACTATAAACCTTTGGAGTCCTCTATAAAACACACGCCTAGCAATGGATTGTAGTGCCTGACACTCCGGAACCTGAAGCTCTCTATTCCAAGTTTTTATAACTGACGCCCAACGCCCTATTGCTGCCCAACGCTAATACAAAAAAACCAAGGATGCAAATAATTTGGCTTGCTTCATTAGTTCAAATTATTACTTTTTTCTCTCTTTTTTTCAATTGGTTGCAAAACATTTTCAAAAGTATCACCAAAGACTAGTTTTACAAGCTTGAATATTCTCAGACAAATATTTCTAAATTTCCAATCAACCTAAACTCACAATCATGACAACACAATTTTCATATACCTCTCATTTATGAATTTAAAAATTCCCAGTCACGTAGTTTCTTTTGTATTGTGTAGGGCTTGATACATCTAAGCCAAACTAAACCTGGTGAGTCTGGACATAAAATCGAATACATCTCGACCATATATTGATTATCCTAATCAAGCCTAGTATGCAAGGCCCAAATCTAATACAAAGACTAACGGTATGAGACTAGACTATCTCGGACAAGGACCTGCTAACTTCGGAGTACATAAAGGTGTCTCAATTTCAAGTATAAGGTATCTTAATGTTGCTATCATCACTAAATTTATCATATATTCCTCACAACTCACTTGAGCATCAAAGTACTTGCAAGTACTCGTTCCCACGTGGTTCATTGTATCAGACTTAATGAGGACATCTCAATCTTGAAGATCTAGTATATCTCGACAAGAAACTAAAGAATAGTACCACACCTTGCAGGACAATCAGTTTCATACAAAAACACCTTAAATTAAGCCCACAATTTCATCATGTACTATAGTTCAATCATTTTAAATAATCCAAACAATCATATAAATAAATAATTCAATTTATAATTTTCCTTACCTTGCAAGATCTCCTTTCTATAGTCAAAACACTTATTCAATTGCTCAAGTCACAAATAAACCTATTTTCACACAAAAACCTAAGATTAATGATCCAAAAGTACCATTAGGATCATCAACTAACAAAGGGATAAAATGGGAAGGATTTAATCGCATGTAATTCAATCTTGTTCACATGCACCCAAAAACACAGTTTGACTTTAAAGAGAGGTAGAAAACAACTTACTAAAGTCATTTTTATCGAACAAGGTTGGAGTACTCTTCGTGATTCCAAAGGTAGACTCTGATCGAAAAAAAGATGAAAGGTGAATTTTATATCCTAAGGAGAAGGTAGAAAACCTATACAACTATTATTATCATCGTCCTCCTCCTCCTCCTTATTATTATTACCATTATTATTATTATTATTATTATTATTATTATTATTATTATTATATTCAACTATCATGATATTAAACCTTTTATAACTTTAAATACCAAAAATTATTGTTCTTAGCATTAATAATGACTTAAGATATATAACTTCAAAAGTAAAAGTAATATGCTTGAACAATTACCCCTAGATCATACCCATTTTCATAGAAAAAAAGTCATTCCCGTCTTCATATCCAAACTCAACGAGTATTAAATTTTTGTCTAATTTCCATCCCCACCGGATAAAGTATATTCTTGTACCCCTACATGTATCAATTTTCTTACTATTTTAATATTAATTAATTATTTTTCATAAAATAAAAAAAATTACAATAAAGGAAACATAATATTATCAAATACTCAATATTAAGAGGATGATTGTTTATTCGATATCAAATATTTAGAAAAAAATTATAATTGTATACATTTCAAATTATAATACCATATAAAATTTTAGGAGAACCTAAACATTTATTAAATTTACAAACATTATTGAAACCTAGTGGACAAAAACTTAAAAATATTAAAAAAATATATAAAAGAAAAATAAATATTCAAATTAAATAATATTTTGAATGTATGTTTACTTCAATTTTCTAAATTATAGTGAATCTCTTTTTAATACACTATTAAAAAGTTATAATATATCACTTAATCAAAATCATGCAAAGAACAAAGATTAAATTAATAATAATAAAATCTTAATACATATTGTATCTTTTGAATATTAAGATATGTTGGATGGTAATAAAAAAATCATGACAATTACATTAAATTTTTATATTATAGTAAATAAAATTTATTTATGTAATTATAATAATAAAATTACAATATGATAATGAGTTAGAAAATAAAAAATAATTATATAAAATATATAAAAAATAATATTTTACGTTATAAAAATAAACAACAAATAAAAATATAAAAAAGTTATTAAATATATGTCTTAAAAACAATTTTAAGAGACTATTTAATGAGATCGCACAAAGGAAAATAAATATGTAATTAAGGGTATGCTAAGATGAAAAATACCTTAAACATCTAAAAAAACTTTTTAAATATCAACATAGTCAATAGTTGAGAAATAACGAAAGTTGTTTTAGCAAAACAAAATAATTTTTAAATGAAATAAAAAATTAATAATAATAGAGTAAAGAAAATAATTTTTTTATATTATCTAGTAAATGAAATGTTTATAAATCTGTTAAACATTCTCATGTGAAAGGAAAATATACAATAAATATAAATATTAAAAACGAATAAAAATATTCAAATGTGAGATATACAAATATTTTATTGACATAACAATTTGAAAAAAATAAAAAAATAGAAAGTGTGTAATAATAATATATATAAGGTTACTTAATTGACTATAAATATATAATTTAAACGAGGACGAGTATAATAGCGGGTATGAAGACGGGGACGGGAAGAATATGTACATCTCCATATCTATCTCCTACCCAAATGAAAAAGTCCAGAATTCATCATACTCATACTCATACCCAATCAATACAAGAATTTTCCGTCAAAATAAAAACTAGTTTGGACAATATCCACGAAAACAAATTTATTTGTCTTCTCTAATCTCATTGTAACAAATATTAAATTATTTTAAAATTTTGTTTACAATATATTAAAGTTAAATTTGCTCTCAATTTTCTCTTAATTTTCTCTTAGTATAAACTATCATAAATCATCTTAACAATAATACACCACTTCAACAATTTCTATCAAAATATAGTTACTTTGATAGTAATGTTTTAGAAAAACTATTTTACATCTAATTTTTTTACTAATGTAATAATTCTGAAAATAACCATTTTAAATAAGAAATAAAACAAAATAAAAATTTTACTTTTTTAAAAAAATACCTTTTTTATCACCAAGTTACTCTTCTTAAATCACATTCAATTACTTATATTTTTATTTTGTACGATGAATTTAAAATACGATTAAATGAATAAAATTTTAAAAAGTTAATTCTCTTAATAATCTTTTTTCAATTTCATACTTTTACTGAAAAAAATTGATTTTATAAAAAAATTAGAAGGGCTGACTCAATATTTATCTAACTGTAAAATATACTTTAAAAGGAAACATTTTAAATTGATATAAATACATTACTAAAACTAAAATGATTTATTCTGAGATTATTGTTTTTAAAATTTTGAAATATGTAATTACTTATTAAATATAATGTAATAATATTAATTTTGAATTTTAAACAATTATTTAATTCGTAAGTTAATTTTTATCGACTATTTTTTATAAAGCGCATGTTAGATTTGTATATTTTTTTCAATTTTTTTTTATTACATTCATATTTAGTCCACTACCCTTCCCATGTATTCAGAGGACAACTCCCAAAGTGTAGAATATTTTCACGACTAAATCCCCGGTTTAATCAGAAACATTGTTTTGTCAAGGTTTACTCAAGAGACATAAATAAAGAGACACTTTTTATTTATTTATTTATTTTATATTTCACCTCGATTGAATAAAACTCATATCATGTGTCTCATTCTTCTCTGGTTTTAGGCAAAATCGTTTGGATTATTCCTTTTCTCTGTGTAAATACTTCAACTATTCCAATTCTCACCGTCGTCCGGTTATTCGGTACATCTCTCTCCAACGATTCTTTCATTTATTTTTCACCCTTTGGTTTTTAGTTTTCCCCCCAAAGAAAGTTGTAAATTTTGGCATTCATCAGAAGTATAGTGTGGCATTTCTCTTCCCAGTTGAATGCATGTCTTTCTAGTTTATGCAGTTGTGATTTTTTTAACTTAAATGTTGGTACTTTCTCCGTCCGAGTTGAAAGGCTGTTCCTTTTCGTTGTCATTCAGTTCAACATGAATTTAATTCGATGGATTCAATGAAATTTGAAGCTGAGACATTGAAATCCTCAGATTTTGCATTTTGCATAATACATAATTCCAGATCATTTTAGGTTATTCCCAAGCTGCACCTTCCTTTCAGAAGGCCTAATAGCACAGGCATTTCAAGAGTACATTGCAAAAATGTTTCTGCATGGTTCTTACAATGTTATAATTCACTTTACCAGTTATATATTAGAGCATTGGGGTATTAGGGACGGCATTGAAGTGAATATTTGGGATTTATCGTAGGAACTTTATTTATTTGATTGATTTGTTGTTTTATTTATGAACCTTGAAAATAACATGTTTTGACAAGTGAAAATATTTATTTTCTTGTTGAGGTTGTTTGGTGGGCAACAGTAGTCAGATTTTTTTCTTTTTCAAAGATGCACTAGTAGAAGAGGGAAGTACCGCATTCCATTTCCCTCTAAAGTTGAAGCAAAGAGTATCTGTCATAAAAAGCGGCAACCTTTCCTTCAATGGGTGCTCCTAAGCAGAAATGGACTGCAGAAGAAGAAGCTGCGTTGAAAGCTGGAGTAGTCAAACATGGGGCAGGAAAATGGCGCACAATACTTACAGATCCTGAATTTAGTGCTATTTTGCGCATGCGTTCAAATGTAGATCTTAAGGTATGTCTTTGCCATAGCGCAGCAGGTTGTGGGAAGTGTTGCATAGAGGAAGTTTTATTCTTCTATCTTTTTTTATCTGGTTGGGAAGCTTATAATTACGCTAGCCAAAGGATTATACGTACATTGCACCATAAAATCAGCATATAATGCTACTGTCCTTTGCTTCAATATAATTTCCAAAGTTTTGCTGTACTTGTTTATATGCTTTTGAACGGTGAACAGGATAAATGGAGGAATATAAATGTCACAGCAATATGGGGATCCCGGCAGAAGGCAAAACTTGCTCTTAAGAGGAGCCTACCCGCCCCCAAAATTGACAATAACCATATGGCCTTAAGTACTGTAGTTCGACATGATGAAGTTCTTGATACTAAGCCTTTAGCAGTTTCTGGTGGACCATTGCAATCTCCTAATTTGAAAGAACAAATATCAAGGTTACAGAATATTCAGTTAATATATCTGCCATTTATCATCTGGAAAAAATAAATTATCTGTGACTGTTGTGCTGGACTTGTTTAATTTTGTTGGTGAATTGTGTCTGGAAATTTTACACTTGTAGACGTTACATCCCTTACAAGTCAATTGTTCTAAGAGAAGCTGTGTGCTGTTTCCCAACTTTTGCAAATGAATACATTACCAGACTTTTCTACATTCACGTGTTGTCATTTCCAATGTTTCTCTCTGTTTTAAGCATGGCGATGGCATATGAGAAAGATGGTTTTGTTACCTTTCTGGAATAACGAAAGAAAAGAGGAACAAAAAGATCATGGATCATGTTAGCTACCTAATGGGTCACTACTTTTGCATTTTTGGGGAGAAAAATTATATCCTATGTTAGATAATTATTTGCTTACTTGCAATTCTTTTAAACTATTATTTGAATATCAGAAAATTCAAATCATATGACACCGTGTACATATATTTCTATCTCTTACCTTTTTGTCTTTTTTTTTTCTATGCATGCATCTAAAAATACACCTCAAAATCAAAGGGGATAACTTTTATGCTTCCTGTAGGAAAATACTATAAATAATTAGCAATGATTTGTACATGGACTCCTTTTCTAAAGGAATTCATGCTTAGGTATGTTTATCTTAATGTTCTCACGTTCCAATGTGCATTAATTCTAGATTAAACTTTCATGGCTGTGTACATAGGTTCTAATTGTAAGTTGCAATTGCAAATATTAGTAAACTTTTTTCCTGTTTGATGTCATTTCTGATAACATTTCATCTTGTTCTGAATGTTGAAATTATGCAGCAATGTATACTTTTGACTTATGAAAGCAATGATGGTGTCAGGTTGGTAGATAATCATATATTGGAGGCCATTGTCAACATGAAGGAGCAAAAGGGTTCTGACAAAGGTGCCATTATTTCTTATATGGAGGTATTTCTACTTGACTTTTCAAATGATTGTAAAATCTAAACATCAATGAATGTTATCATCCCCTAAAGTAACCGATAGTTTAACTTTTGTCATGTTAGTTAAGTATTGACTGATGTCTAACATCAAATATTTTTTTTTTATTGATATGATGATTATTGTTATGTCAATTGTTGTTTAATATCTTTTTGTCAGAAAATCTTTTGCGTAAAACATAATAAAAACTGTTATAGTTTTTCAAAAACAAAACTTAATTATTACATAATAAATTATAACATGTTGACAGGACTGATTCCGTGTCTCATGTTCCTAGAGTTATTCTTTTAGTTAGTGATCATGAGTATGTGCTTCAATATGTCATTTTTAGTGGCATACACTATGTGATCTCATTTTGTCTGCTTTAAACTGGCAAGTAACAACTGTTAGTTGTTTTCTGTCCCAAATGGTTAAAAAATAGTATAATTCAACCCATCACCCTATGCTATATGTTGCATATCTTGTCTTTGGAAATGACCTGTAATTTACCTTTAGAATATTGGTGAATTGTCAATACAGCTAAGCAATATAATGACTGTTTACATATCTGCATCAAAATTCAAAAGTAATTTCGAAACTTTTTCATGTGTTTAGGAAAAGTATCGGTGCCCGCCAAATATCAGTAAATTACTGTCAACCAAACTGAAGCATATGGTAGCAAGTGGCAAAATAATCAAGGTAGTTTTACTATGAGAAGCTCTGCCTGGAAACCTGTGTAATAGACTCAGTCAATGTGATTTGAAGGCCGTATTGAAGTTTTTCATGTATGAAAGCGATAAATATTTGATGTTGCTGAAACTCATTAAAAGAAAATGATTGGCAATGAAGTTAATTGGTTATATCATGTTAAGACTGAGCAATTGGAATAGGAAACCAAATGCTGTTAGATTTTCTTAGAACTGACAATATAAAAGAAGAGTGAAATCTGAACAGTGTTCAAATGGTTGTAAGCACCTTACAATCGTGAAAACAGAAATAAAGGAGAACCTTGAGACTGGGAGATACCCGTCAGCACAGCCTTGCATTAACCACTCAATTGAGCTTTTGAATAACCTCCTGTTATTTCCTTCCCCCCTGCGACCTCCTTAATTGCCATTTTGTCCATTCAGTTACTACCCTCTCTTTCCCTTTTCCAAATTCCATCTAAGCTGCCTTAATCAGGCCCACACTACTACCTTTGGGGCCATATCGCACTCTCTCCTTTATTTTTTCTCGTATTTACTTGTGAAATGGGCCTAGCAATTGCAATGTGCATAGATGGGCATTATCTTAGCGAGGAGAGTTCTATTTGAGTTGATAAATTGCTGCTCCATACAATAAACAGATATTCCTTTGACAGGTTCGTTTGGCATGAAAATTCAATATATGATAAGTTGATCGTGTGTATGGTATATCTGTTGACAGGAGAAGCATAAGTATAGAATTGCATCAAGTTCAGCAGTCTCTGAGAAAAGAAGGTTCTCATCATTGGAAGGGAGGTCCAAAGATCCTTCAGAAGCAAATAAGAATGATGATGTCAACATCCTTTCAAAATCACAAATTGATGAAGAGATATCAAAAGTGAAGGGCTTGACAGCTCAAGAGGCAGCTGCTGCAGCTGCAAAAGCCGTGGCAGAGGCAGAGTCTGCAATTGCACAGGCTGAGGCAGCAGCTAGGGAGGCAGAGGCTGCAGAAGCTGAAGCTGAGGCTGCCCAAGTGTTTGCAAAAGCAGCAATGAAGGCGCTTAAATGCAAAATGCTTCATATTTGGTAGCTTCCTCTCCAAGAAATCTATATTGATTCCTGTAGATGAGATGCTCAATAACTTCACTTAAATTTTATGTTCCTGTTTATAATGCATATCAAATCATAGTTATTCAAAAATTATGCTTGTTCTCTGCACTCTTCAGTTTGTCATTCCTTAACAATCTTCACATCCTTATTTTGTTTCCTTTGTTTTAGGTTACTTAATTAGAGGCTGATCTGTATGTGGTCAGACTTTCTTCATGTGGGTAATTTGCTCAAAACATCTTATTGCCAACTTTTTTCTACCTATCTTGAATTTCTGACAATGTCTACAGTGGGGTTTCACTTTCAAAAAATGAAAGGTCCAACTGTAATAGTAGTGAAAATTATAAAGACTTAGATTTAGAAACCAATAAAAGTCAAATACCTGATCTTCTAAATACCAATAAAAGTCGAATACTTGTATTTGTCTTTTATTGGTATTTACTTGTATGTTTTGCTCAAGACAAGACACCTTTGACTTTTTTTTTTTTATAACTATGAGTGTTATGTAACTCTTTATCATTTTTTAGAATTTATACATTACATAGACAATTTTGCAACAGTGGCTAGCTATGACATTTTTTTGGGCCAGGTGCTGTGTTTTGTTATGCGGATATAAAACATTAGTTATGACTCAACAACAAATTCTACTTTTATCTTCTATTTGGTTGAGAGAAGAGAAATAGAGTGGATGAAAATAAAAATGATGAGTTCGAAAACGACAGTAATAAAGTATAAATTAACAGTGTTTGTTGAAAAGAAATATAAGAGATGAACCAAAGTGGGTGAGAAATTGTACAACAAATCCTACCATTTCAAAATAATTCTCCTATAATCTATTGAACCAAACACCTCCAACTTATTTCTCTATCCACTTGAAATTATTTCCACGTTACATGCAAAACTTGGTCTTATTATACTCATGAAATTGAGGACTGGTATGAAAAGCTATATTTCATGAAAGGTGACATGTGAGCCATAGACATGATGACTTTGATAGCAACAACACTTACCACACCAATGAAAATACATTTAATCGTGAGTCTAACTTTTTACAGTGTTGACTGTGAGAGTGAACTAAGACAAGAAATTCAAAGACATGAGTTGAGAGACTAGGATATGATAGGAGAGGAGGGGAAGAATGATTATACGTGCTGTACTGGGCCCATGTCGTTTAAGACCTGAGAAGTTAAATTGTTTGTGATAAACGTAGCAGTCAAGATGGCATCTCCCCCATAAATTTTGGGAACAAACATTTAGAAAACTGGAGCTCTAACTGCTTCAAGATGACAGCTTTTGTTTCTACAACTGCATTTGAGAAATTTGGATTAGCATAGATGTTGCCATTGTCAGACTGCAATCTTTTGATAGATTTTCTAATCTAAGATGGAAAAAGAAAATTAAAGGACAACTGTAAAATCTCATTTTTCATGGGAAGTAGCCGTGTGACTTAAGTACAATCATTAGTAAACGGCACAAACAACTTTACCCCAAATATTGTAGATATACAAATTGGTCCCCACACATTAGAGTGAACAAGGACAAAAAGGTTCAAGACACATAATTACTCAGAAAAAATATTCTACCATGGTGTTTTGCAAGTTGACAAACATTGCAATGAAAAAGAACTCCATTAAATCTTTTGTAATTAAGTGAGGAAACAAAAGCTTACAAACACTAAAAGCCGGATGTCAGAGATGCATATGTTGATGCCAAACCTGGGAAACACCTTGTTGCTGGTACATTCGGTGTCCATACGTTGTAAGCATATAATACCCTACTCGGCAATGAAAAACACAATGGGAGTGGGAGTGTTACCTTGCATTTGTAGTCCTGTGCAAATGTTATTAGCCAGTTTGGCACATGAAGGACATTGTCTATCCACAGTGAAAGAGATTAGAAAGTCTTGTAGTTGATCAAAATTTGAGATTCATAATAATTGTCATCGTTTAAGGATAGTGATGGTCAAAGTTGAATGTACCTAATCCGACAGTAGTGGCAGGAGTTCCATTAGCAGTAGTAATGTGTTAGTTTCTAGACAATGTGGAATAAGATGAGAAGTATGAGGCCAAAGGTGTCACATATGATCCGTTGGCTTAGAGTCATCGATCCAAAAATCTTGAGGAACAATACAAGAGACATTGAAAGAACTCTTAGCAAAACCTAGCAAGTTTAAGATATTGTTGGGACCCAAGGACTGGAAAGAAGAACGTGTATCTTCATCCATGGCAAGGGCAACACTTCTAAGAGGAGTAATTAGAGCTTTCAAATAGGCACTAAGCACGACAAGGTTGAAGAATATTGACCATTGTGCCTGAAAGGGGGCCTCATCAGTGATGATGTGAGAGAAGAATGGGCTATTTGAAGAGAAGGCTCCTTGATGCAATTGCTGACCTAGGTGGTGTCAGTGGAGAGGAGGAAAAGTGGAAAACTATTTGATGTTTGATTCAATAAGGCTCTAATTCATACCGAGGGAAAGATGGATGGAAACTGCGAATAGGCTAAACCTATTAAGTGAAAGATGGAAAAAAAAGTGAAAAATCTATCTTAACATGTTGAAAGATATTCTATCCCGAATTAGTGTCTATTTACAATCCCCTGCATCCCCCACCCCACCAAGGAAATGCAAAAGCGTGCTAGCTTCCAACAACAAAATATGAGCAGTTTCATTAAGATGACAACATTTATTCCTGGCCAATACATTTTTTGGAGGTATGTTAAGGAGTGTTGATTGACGTAGAAACCCTGAAGATGACAAAAATTCGTAGGAAACTATTCTGTTTCATAGTCTCTTCTCAAGATGAAATTGACTCGAGAAATTGATTTTGAATTTCAACATAAAATGACTAAAAAGATTTAACCTTAGAAGGAGTTAGAACTTTCCAAATAGGTTTATCAAGGTGGAGGGAAACTCTAAATGGACTAGGAATTGAAAGTAACGTAAAAATCACCAAAACACCCCAGGACTGAGGAGTAACTTCCTCCATCACATGTTTTCTTCCAACCAAGATTCTATCTCTTCTGAAAGGACCCAAAACTCTGTTAGTTACTGTGGGTTAAGTGCTTTTCCTAAGCTTTAATTAGGGCTGTGCATTATTCTGATGTCTGTAAAGTAGTTTCTTTTAGGCCAGTAGGTTTTGTTCGTTTAAACCTACAGTCATCACCTCATTATTCTGATGCTTGTGCAGAAGTAATTTCATTTAGTCTTAGTTCTTTCTAAGCATTAATCAGTGCTTCTGTATTGTAATGCGACATTGAAACTTCTGTTAGTTCTTTAACCCTGTTTAATAGTTTGTAAATTCTTTGCAGATGGTGTGGACACATGATCAATTATTAGCGGAGTTGACTTGAGATTATTGTTTTTCTGCTGCGCTTCCTCCCTGTTTTCCGTAACTGTACATAATTTTCGGCTTGTAAATCTGGAATAGTGCAGGATGATTCATGAAAACATTGTCAGGAGTCAATAATAGCCTTTTTTTTTTCCTTTCCGTTTTCTTAATTTTAAAGGAAGACAATGAGGGGAAAGCTACAAGCAGCAACGGAAGAGTGGAAATGGCCATGTTTTTCTGTAGTAGAATGATTGACATCCACGTAGAGTAAATGAAGAAGTAGTGTTTCAAAAGCAATATGGATTGTTATTTATAGGCAGATGATATATTCAATTCAAGGATGCTTACTGTTACTCTTGCTACGTATTATATTGCCTTCCTTGTTCTATAGTCTGGAATTTTAGCCAATACTGAGGACAGTACGACGATGTATGTGTCTATAGGGTATAGAGGGCATTTGTTCCAAATTGAGAAAATGGTCAGTTCTTAGAAAACCTGGCAGCGAATGGTAGTACAAATTATTATCAATCGTGCTTCTGCACAGATGTAGGTTCTCGGTCATGTGTAAATGATCTTTTACGAGTAATTAGTATGCTTAAATAATTACAACTGGTAACATTCTCAAACTAGTTTAAAATGTTTTTTTAGTCAGCCGTAAGATATAATTCAATGAAAAAAGGTACTCATAGTGTCAGAAGTACAAGACTATAATAAGTCCAGCTAGTTCGTCAAGGATTATTGTAGAATATACATTCACCCGTTAATCCAAGATAATTAAACCAAATGAAGCATAGTGTAAAACTCTGTCGAAATCATGGTACTACCAAATGAAGAAACTCAATTGCAGAATGCAGCAGTCATATATAATGGACATTATAGTTGGGGACCGAATTCCCTTCAAAAGAGGAGAATAAAAAAATGAGACCCGAAGGGAGGTTTTAATGAGGTATATTGGCTATTCTACTTCATGCTTAGATTAAAGGTCGAGATAAGGATGTCAACAGGATGAGTAGGGTACGGATAGTAGCTCTTCTGTATTTTATCGTTAGATAAATCTGTACCCCTATCTATATTCATGGATATTTATAAAAAAAATTAATATTTAACGACATATTTTAACCATAAATTCAAATAAAAATACAATACATAACATTCATCAATTTCAAATAAAGTACAAATAATTCATTCAAATAGTATCGAATGACAGCTTACAAAAAAAATGAGCTTTTTTGAAATCAATTGATAAAAAATAATTTCATTCAAAATCAATGTGTTAATATTTTAATCATGTTTTTTTATTTATTTTTAATTTAAATTTTAATCATGTTGAAAAGGAAAGATTGATCAAGAGCGAATAGGTTAGGTAATAGTTGACGATTTACTAGATCAATTAAAACAATACTTAACTGACAAATGACTTAGTAATTTTATGGAATATTTTTAACAAATCAGCAATTTATTGTCTACATGGCCTCAGTTAATCACGCCACTTATTAGCAATCATTTAACGATAGGAACTGAATCTGGCCAATTTTATAATAATGAGAGGAACCAAAAGCTAAGAAAAAAAAACGCAAGAACTAGCTCTTAAGTTTATTATATTTATTCTAGAAACTAAAAATATATTTAAATTCTTGAAATATTAGTACAATCCCCTGCAAAAAATATTATGACAAGGGAAAGGTTGCCAACATTTTAATTTTACAGTGTTTTAATTGGGTTCCCTTGTTTTGATTATAACATCGTACCAGTTATCACCAGGATTGATCGGAACAGGCTAATCTACACTGGAAATTGTTACATTTGTCCCTGTCTAGATAGTTTATATGTAAGCAGTTGAACAACTTGCAATCACTAGCCACGACCAAGTTCAGAATGTAACAAGCTCCCGTCCTCCACTCTTAATTCTTTCCATAATTCTAATATTTCATATGCTGTGGCCTTCTTAGTTACTCCCTCACCATTATCATCTTCAGAGCTTCCATCATCCCAGAGCTTTTTGTCCAATGCATCAGAAGACTTTTCAAGTGCCAGATTATCAGTGCATTCCAACCTATCAGCTTGTGAACTCGTTCCATCTTCAATATCAGAGTTTTGATGCCTGAAAACCATGACATCATCATTATCTCCTTCATTGCCTCCATCACGAGTACAGGCAGACGTCGCTGAATCATAACTACCAATAAAAATGTCATTCTCAGATTCAGCACCTTCAATCATCATTCTTGTGCTAAATTTTGGCGCATTTCTATCATCAATTCTTTCATTCGGACCTGAGCCATTAACAGAATCTTTACTTCCAAAAGGTATTATACTAGAGAATTTTCTAGATGTATCTAATCCACAAAGAACATGTAATGATTTTGTTAAATTAGAGACTGTTGATTCTGAAACCACGTCACAACTACCAAGAGCATCCAACAATCGCTCTAGATTTTCATGACTCATTCTGTCTTCACTTTCCTTAAACAAGTTTGTCCACTGCTTTTCACTCACTTGGAATGGTGCATGAGCCAAGGTGTTTATTAAGATAACAGCTCGATCATAATTATGTTGAACTATAGCTTGAATCACCAATTCAAAAAAGAAAAGATGGCGAGGAATTTCTCCAGCTTCCAGAATCATGTCAAATGCATGCTCCAGTAAATGCAACTGCATGGAAACCAAAATATGCCATCAAATTCAAAGTTTAGCTAGACACATAAAAATTAATAAACCACTAAAGATGTATGTTTTGTGGTTCCGTCAGCTGACTGGGGCAACTAGTAATAAGAAAAGCAATTGAATCTGGAAATCATCAACAAATGTTAGTCTGATTCTAAAGGATTGAAGGTTGAAATAATGCACAGGTCTTCTATGGAGATCAAGGCCACAAGTCTAAATATATTACGTTTTTGAGCTGAACTATACATTCAAGCTTTTTACATTTGCTTGCGCACAGTACAAAATAATTTATAAAATGTATGCTGACACTAACAAAAAATAGTAGTCTTTTTTCACCTTTATAGTAAATTGATGGATGAAACAGAAGCACTCTAGGGTGCAAGCATAGTTTGAAACACAAATTTGTAGGATATGACACCATGAGCAGACATATAAATAAGCATTGTCTGAATATAAATAAGTACATTTTCTACCTTGCCAGCTCTTGAAGCTTTAACAAGTAATAACAAGTGTTTATTTTGATCCAATTGATAGCCAGAAACAATCATCTCTCTGTACACATGCTCAAAGTATTCCCATTGCTGTGCACTAGCTGAAGCTTCCAACATTGAGTTATATGTGTATGCGTCTGGGACAACAGAGCTATTACCATCCCCTGGAGTGGCATAAGATTTTGATTTGGCTGCTTTAACTTCCTCAAACAAAACTTTGGCTTTAGAAAACATATCATTTTGGCCATAAATTTTCAGCATTGTATTTATGGTCCCTATGTTAGGAACACAGTGGTCTTTCATGTATTCAAATATCTGTATGGAATCGTCCATATGCCCACCATCCATGGAAGACTTAATCATGCCAGTGAAAGTAACCTCCAAAGGCTTGGCACGAGGAAGACTTCTAATATTGTCAACCTGTAGCCAAGTGTCAAGGTCGATCTTAATAAGGATTTATAAGTAGCTACATGTTCATCTTACCACATATATGTAAAAAGAAAAGCAAGAATAAATAACCAAATTCATAACCTAAAACTCCACCCGGAGTCCCTAAAAGTGTGCACACGGGTTAGAAGGCAAGGGGATGGAATCAAAGGAAAACGAAAGGAAGGGTAAATTGTCTCTTGTTTGGCTGTTACTAATTTTCCAGGAGAAGGAATGAAGGATTAGTAAATAAAACAATTAATAACATAATAAATTTACAGTTTCACCCGTTTTTTTTAATAACTAACATGATTAAACAAAATACTTTTTACCTAAACCCCTGTCCCCACTTTGGAGAACTCAAAAGGAGGATGTTTGGAAATTTTATTGTAAATCCTCATTCCTATTCCATCTCAGTAGAAGACTCCCGCCGAGCAATGAAAAAACTAACCATAAGCCTTGCATTCCCTCCCTCACTATCCAAAGATCTCATCCCCAACATGGCTCAAGGAAAAACAGACGTTGGCCATATTAGATAGTTCTAGGGATGTGTCCAGAATCTAGTGCTGATGTAGTTCTCAGGACCTAATATGTCCACCACCAAATTTCTCAAACTCAGATTTGAGTTTACTGAAAGAGATTGAAAACAGTACCTCTAGAATAGCATCTCGCCACCTCCCACAGTTGCAAAGGCAACAAGCTAGCTCGTAATATACACCAGCTGTTCCAACTACTCCTCTTCTTTCCATATCCCTGATTGCTTTCACAGCTTCTTCAACTTTACCTTCCTTCCAGAAGGTTCTCACCAACACTAACGAAGTGAGATAAAATATATGAGGTTATCGGTTACCAAATATCAATAGCAAATAATACCAAGGAAGTAAAGAACTACCTTTATAAGTAAGGGCTTTTGGAACTTCCCCACTTCTCTTCATCTTTCCAAAAAACTCATGGACAAGGTGATAATTCCCCGACTCCAGCATTACCTTGTAACAAGCACCACCTGTAAGACTTGAATACAAACATGCTTTGAGAGTAATAACATCAGAAGGTAACATTTTCCTCATCAAATAAATTTCCCATTCAGCCATAAAGACTGAAATAAAATATAACTTAAAGTAACTTGTTAATAAAAATAGAAATCTCAGCCACCATACAGGGATATATAATGCTTCTATACAGGGAAGATAGCAATAATTACTTTATAACAAAAAAGTTTACTTAATAAATAAGATAAATAAATCTAGTGTGTTCACTTTTGCCAAGAACAGATGATCTTTTTATTTCAAATAACATGAAACTGACTTAACTGTACTGAGCTAAATTGTTACTTGTAAATGACAAAAACAGGCTGAAGATGATTGCACAAGTAAAGATTCAGAAAAGCAGTTCTCAAATAGATTTAGCTCGTAAAGAAAAGTAAAAACTATTGAGTTAATTGTATCCCCCTGTTTCAGTATTGCAGCATACACACTTGGTATATTACTTGGTGTCAGATGCTTTCATCCTGTAATTACCTCCATTGCAAGTCCATAAGTTGCTCCGTTAGGTTTTAGACCACTTTTTCTCATTTGCTTCAAAACCCATGACACACCTTTCCACTGCTTTGATGGAACACAAGCATTGAGCACCTATAGCAATCAAAGAAATTTGACGATTCAATCAGTCTGCAAAATTGCATTCATTAGAAAGCTATATGATAAATTTTGAAATATGTAGTTGTTCTCTTACAGCATTGTATATAACCAGATCAGGTTCAAGGACTGGATCCCAGTTCTCGCGATGCATAAATGCTTTGGGTTTCTGCCTCATGCATTCCACAATATTCAGCAACTCTTTCAAAAGACCAGCTTGACCAAGCGTAACAGCAATGCTGTGATATGCAGCAATATCAGGATATATATGGATGCTTTCCTGAATAAGTTGAAAGTAAATCAATTAAGAAACATTCCAAAAACAATTAAAAACAAGCCTTAATGTGGAAAATAAAGCTCTTACACGCATCAATTTGAAAATTTGAAGGGCCTCCTTTGGCCTTCCTGCCTTCCCAAGAACTGCAAGAAGTTTTGTATACACAAACCTACAAATTCATTATTAACTTCTTCATGAGACAGGACTAAGAATGCAAACATATAAACACAACAACCAAAATATAGACTCTTTAGAATTAATCACACATAAAATTTTATAACATGATACGCCAGGTTCAAGACATCCTCAACCAGTATCCTATACTGTTCACGTTGTTTGCACAATTACTGATAATAAAACATTCATCTTCTCAAGCACCATATCAAATTTAGGTTGAAACAATACAGCACAAGAATGTTGCACCATTCCATTCCATTTGCCCCGTCCCATTATTATTATTTGTTTCCCATTCCATTTGTTAACACAATACATTAGCAAAAGCCATCCAATGCCGTCAATCCATTTGTTTGATTAGTTGTTTCCTCCAAAAATATAAAACCACACACAACACAGATTTCTTAAGGAGCCTTCAAAAACAATGCCAGTAAGCCAAGACAAATATCTAAACCCACCTGCTTTGGAACTTCCTGCGATCCTTATATCTGTACACCCACTGTACTACAGAAAGAGCTTGCTTCCAACAACGTTTAAAACCAAGCATCTCGACAATCCTCAACAACTGTTCTTCGGTAAATGGCAATCCCGACAACTTCATCATCCTCGAAAACTTCCAATCCCTCATAGTAATCTCCCTATCACTCAGCCTACATCGTAAAAAGAAATATAACAGATAAATTACTTTTGGGTTTATCACATGTGTCCTACATTAAGAAGCATTGTCATACACTAAATAAGGACACCTTTTTTCGGTGGTGATTAAATTACCACATCGATGAAGAATAATATATTCAGCTATACCCAATTCCCATTGGTTAACAAAGATATTTATTAAGTTAACACAATACACGTGAAAAAACAAATTAATTAACAATATTGAACAAGAAACGAACCTATCAACGAGAAACTTGATAACCGCACCCTCGCTACGTTTCCGAGTGTCGCCCCTCGTTCCATGCCCTTCGTTGAACCAATCCTCATTGATTTCGAGGTCGGCGTCGAAAACCCACTTGAGTTCATCCATCTTCCGCTCCTCGAACATTTCCTTGAGCTCCGTTAAGCTCTCTCTTCTAAGCTTTCCTCCTCTGTACTCCTTGATCGCTCTCGCCTTCTCCAGAAACTCGACCGTTTGAAGCTCCTCCCAGGGCTTCCCCGCCACGACGCGCTTCTCGTGGAAGGAGGTGGCTTCCATTACTTTTCTGAATTCGCGTTTGATGGCGTGGAAGTGTTTGTCTTCCTCCAAGGCTAGGGCCTCGGCGGGAGTGAGTGGAGGAGGGGGCTGGGACTTCAGTTTTCGGTTGTGCTTTTGGATTTCCCTCTTACGGAGTATGTGGACGATCTTGGGAGTTGGGTCGACGCCCTTTTCGATGAGCTTGCGTCGGATTTTGTCGGTGTCTGGACGGAATTGGGCGACCGGGCGCCCCTGGAGATGGAGGTGCAGAGGCTCCATGGGATTGGAAGTTCAATGTGGAGGCTTCAGGCTTCAGTTGCTCACTGTGACAAGATAATACTAGCGGAAGCGCCAGATATTTCCTTACTCAATAAAATAATTATTAAAAAAATTATAATTTAGAGGATATTAATTTTGTTGGCATACAAATGTTTTTTTTTAATCAAATTTAATTAGTAAAATGAACTTTAGAAAAAAATGTATTATAGATAATAAATAATTATAAAATTATTATTATTATAATTATGAAAATATATATAAATATTTTTTATTTATTTTGTTGATAATGTCTTGTAAAAAGTTATTTTATTTTTAGAAAATAATAAAATTTAAAAACAACAATAAATCAAAGTAAAAGAAAATGTTAAATTTAAAAAAAATACTTAAAATTAATACTTAAGAGTAAAGTAAAAAAAAAATTGTGTATATATCGATAAAGAACAATTTTATATAATAGTATCAATTATAGATAATAGAAAGAAACTCCTAAAACAAGTTATGGAAACTTAGAAAATTATATATAGAAAAAGTACGATTTTTTTTTTTTAAATCACAAAACAGAAACTGATATTTACTCGATAGATTTAATTCTCTCAGATAAAGCTAAATGGAGAGAGTAAATTTCATCCTTCCTTTAACTTCAAGTCTTATATTGAAATAATTTATGAGTTGGTTAAATAATTAACTTAATTTTAAGATTAATTTCAAATGCCAATGAGTCATGGTCAATAAAAACTGAAAACTCATCCACAATGTGAAATAAAAAGCAAATTGATGTCGTGCTCAATTTAATATTGAAATGAGCAAATGCAATTAGAAAATGAATAAAAAAGCAAATGCAATGAAAAAGAGGTGAAATGCACCTAGATAATGTTAACATTAACATGTTATATTTTTTTATATCATTATAAAAGATAAATTAGAAAAATTAATTGACTATAAAGACCTGTATATATAGGTATATATAATAACTATAGATGATCACATAAATAATTAATTATTAAAATACTTCTTTTTTCAAGCACGTCCTTCTTTTAAGAATGATTTACGTAAATGAAGAAGCATTGGACATTTGAAAACTGCCGTTGTGAGGAAGCTTATTTAAGAGCTGGGATAAACCCAAACATCATATTAACTATCTTTTAAAGAAAAGATAAAATAAATATTATCAGTAATTAAGGAAAATAATTTTTTTATATTATTTTTCACATCCAAGATAAAGACGATACACTAATATAAGTTTGCCTTCAATTAGCAGAAAATTAACTATAATAATTTATCAATATTATAATTATTTTGAATTCTTATAATTAAATTCATAATCGGACACTCTCACTTCCTTCTCTTCGACGACCAATTCTCTGCCCTTGCCGTTTCCGCATATTGGTGAAGATGGTGAATACAATCGGAGAAGTGAGTAAAAAAGACAAATAAAAGTTAAATGAGAAATAGAAAATATGAACCATCAATTTAAAAATAAAATGATCTAATGGTTCCTGAGGTTTTTCACCGTGGGAGACATGTATTGCTCTCCCACCCCTGTAGCGTGGACCTTCAACAATAAAAATCCCAGAAACACGAACTCTATCAGCAAGGTATTCACGGTTCAAGAGAGAAAGAAAACGAGGGAGGTGTAGGACCCATACATTACATGTGTCTTCTCTCTTTTGAGTTGTTCAATACTGGAGAGGATTTGTGCTTGTTGTAATTTGTCTCGACCGATAAACTCTGAATATAAAATTATTATTTTGTATAAAAATTATTGAGCTATCTTTTTCTGTTTTGCTGGAATTGTTGTAGAAAGCAAGAATCAAAAACTTCAAACACGATAAAATGACAAAAAGAATCCACTCAAATTTATTTGTATTTGACATACCCCAGGAAATAACAAGACCACACAAGGCTGACCATTAGAAAAATCTAATCTAATTTACAGAGATAGACAACCATTCCTCTCACAACTGCAGTTCTGCAAAGTATTCTAAAAATGCAACTAAGCTGACAATGACAATATGATTCACTCATAAAACAAACCTTGACATTTCATCTTGTGGTTTGATACCCCATTGGACTTGATATTACATTAAGAAGCAAATGAGAAGAGGGCAGGAATAAAATATCTGCAACAAAGTTAGGCATGAAGATGCCTTCAGCGACTTACAGATATATTTCATTGAAATTACAGTAGAGTACAAAACATTAAGAAACCTCTTAGCTCTTTGATTTGGAGTGCTTTACAAGCCAATCGATAACAGAGTCAATGTTAGTCGAGTTTTTGCACGAAATCATGAAGCAGCAAACTTCTCTATCGGTAATTGACTTCAGATCCCTGCATACCAGATAGCTCTTTTAGCACCCAAGCAATATAAAAGTAAGAGCAAAATAAGAAACAGGAAAACATGTAATAACTCAAAACAATTCAGTAAAGTAACTTCCAGTACTAGTTTACTTTCGTTATTGCTGCAAATTAGAATAAAAGTGACATAAATTACATTTGGTCAGTCAAAGCTTCTTTAGACAGAGCCCCTGGTTTGTCGATCTTGTTCCCCAATACCAACAAAGGAATACCATTCAATGATGGCTTACTCAATAAATCATGTAGTTCACTCTTTGATATGCTAAGGTTATCTTGATCTGCAGCATCAACAACATAACTGCAGGAAACATCATATTAGGGGAACTGTAACCAAAATCCGTTAATTAATAGATCAAGATAACATTGGACTCCTACACTAATGTTAATGCAGGAGAAGAAAAGATATCAACTTAGAGAAAGATTAGCAACAACAGCATGATTTAATCACACATCTATAGAAGATCGAAGTGGAAGACATTATTCAACAGCATCATAACTTCGGAATAACTAGGAAAGCTGTATTGTAATATAGCAAACCAGGTCTTTTAGAATTGGAAGCAATAAAACACAGAAGGTGAAAGATTTAACTAGTGAAATCATATAACTCATTCAATGAAGAACAATCCGGTCATACAGGACAAAGCTTCAAAGAGCTATGCTCACTTCCTCGCCTTACAAACTGCACTAACCATTATAAGCCATATTAACTAGTAAATAATCTTTATCGTGACACGACTTAAAGAGTCATTAGTAAAATCAACTAATATAGACAAACAAATCCCTCTGCACTTCTTCCCTTCTTTTTTTCGGTTACAGTACAGATAAAATATAATATTAAACCAAGGCAAGAGCTGTTGACATGGGCATCTAAAGTGAGTTTGCATCAAGTTCACTAATTAAAAATGAGTTTGGGCTCATGGAGGTAAAATGACAACTCGATCTTTAGTCCCAAAAAGAATAAAATTTACCATAACGAAACAACTATGAAAACAAAAACAAGCAATTGTGTAAGTTGATGAACAACTCAATTATGGAATTACCATGCATATGTTGACAGATTACCAATGCAAAAGTACAAATATACACAAGAAGATTTGTGCATTTATCAATGATGTCAGTCTCATTGAATGTACCGGTGCTAGGAGGGGAGATAGAGAGAGAGTTTTATAATCAAAAGGAAATAAGAAGTTTGCTCCATACACAATAGCAGAAACTGCACGACAGTAGCGCTCCCACATGCTGCGGAACCTAGGTTGCCCTCCAAGATCCCATAATTTTATTGTAACATTGCCTTTTGTTACTTTCCTCATATTGAATCCCACCTGGAATCCGATGACAAAATAGAGTGATCAGAATATCATGCTGCTTGATAAGAAGAAATCTTCATATAGTAACTCAAGGAGAAAGCTATAACCGAAAGCATTTGGCAAATAACACTTACAGTAGGAATCATGTCCTCGCTATACCCACCCGTCTAGTAAGAAGATCAGAAAAATAGCTTTCAGTGAATCAGTTCAATTAATGACAAATTACTAAGATAAATCCAAAAAAATTATCATACTTACAGCAATAACATTTACAAGTGAAGTCTTTCCAGCATTCTGAAGTCCAATCAAAGATAATTCCATTTCCTGCTTGAAAAAGAGGCTGCAATCAAATTTACAATGAGGTAAGCTACCTTGAATAAAGTAATCCACTAAGCCCAGATCAAGCATCCGTATAAAACGCACATACCGAAATTCAACTTAGGTGCAACCTAACAACACTCCAAAAAAAGTTTGTCACAAAAATAGAATCAGATTTAGTACAAACAATAGCTGTTCCTAAATTTCAGCAAACAGTTGTTCAAAAGTTTACAGATTACCTAAGCCCAGCAGCAGCTACTGTCGTTTGGCAACACTTTAACTTCGCAACTGACTAAAATTCATTTAGATTGAATGATTTTCCAATCGTTAGACAACACTTTTTTAAACGAATTGAATTCTTAAACTAATATAATCCAAAACAAGTTACATACAAGAATCCATTTATGCTTCCATTTAAAAAATCTTGAAACACCATCAAGAAAGAAAAGAAAGAGCAAAATTGGATTTGCTCATACATATCTAATTACACAAAAAAAAAAAAAAAAAAAAAAAAAACGCATGACTAGAATTATCACCAATTCAGTAACAGAGAAAATATTTTGCGGGCAGTGAACATCTTAGAAAGTCCTATACATTATTACACTAAAACCTTAAACGAATTCACAATCGTTTATCACAACAATCAATTAATTCTGAGTTTAAACCGATATATAAATAAATAAAGAAGAACTACATTGTGATAATTTGTTTGTTGGAGTAGAAAAAGCTAACTAACCTGCGAAGCCAATTGAGAAAAGATTCCCACAACCCCATCGCTTCTCTTCACTGATAAAGAAAGGTACACAAACAAACACACGGATCTCGATTCCCTTGTTTCAACTCGAACCCCCACACAGATCCTTCAACACTGTTTATCGCATTCGCATCATGGAAACTACTTTTTATTTTTCTAAACAGTGCTTATTGCTTTGGGGTTTTGAATCGCGCGGGTCCCACACAGAAGAGACAAATGAAGCGCATCCAGATCAATAATGGTGACGATGCAGGGGATTATATCTCGCGATTAAAGCTTATTTGCACGATCTGAGCCTGTTGATGACCTTACCTAACCCACTCTCTTTGTAGAGCGCGTGACATGAAAACCACTAGACAGTTTTAGCACAGGATTCTACTGGGGAGTTGCGTGTTGACACTCGCGCGTGGAGAGAGGGTACACAGCGAAGATATTATGATTATATATGAACGTCAACAAATGAGAATATGCCACCTGTAGAATAAATAGTGCTTAACATCTCTGGCTCACGCCATCATGTGGCCAAGCAGGTACTTACAACTGTCAAAAATTGATGACGTAAGACTTGAGTCAAGGATATAGTTTTAAAATCTTTATAAAAATAAGTAGATTAAAAAATAGTAAAGAAATTGATAACTTATATTTGTAAAACATGATTTTAAGTGGTAAAATTGTGTTGGAAACATAAGTCTAAATTTTAAAATTTTCATTAAAATTAAGTTTTAATTCACAAATTTTATTTTTCTTTATATCTATGCAAGTGGCAACTCTCCCTTTTAAACTTACAATATCTTCAAAACAAAAATAATGAAAATAGTGGTCGTATAAACACAACTTTTTTAAATAAAAATAAAAACAAAAAAAATTGAATTTAAATGAAAATATAACCTATTTAATTTAAATTAAAAAATTGGATTGTAAAGTCATAATCTATTATGTATCGGTACTTCAATTTGGCTTACGCTGATACCGATACGTATCTGTATCCGATACTTTATGATATTTTATCGATACTTATTAATAAAGTATCTAATTCATGAAGTCGTAATAGACTATAAGGAAATATTTGAATAATGACCAATTCTAGTAAAAAATAAAAATTAGTCAATGTAATAACTAATTTAGGTACAAATTTATAAACTAAACATCATAGATAATTAAAATAGTTCAAAAAGTTATAATTGGTTTATAAATTGATAACTAAAGTATTTTCTATTATAAATTGATTTTTAAATTTGTCACTAACATTAACTATCAAAGTTTTATTTTGGATTCATACAATAACAATCTTATACTTATTATGTTTTTAACAATTGTTGTATACTTTTCAATATTCATATATAATATATTTATCGTATCCTATAATTTTTAAAATAAATGTATCGACGTATAACATACGATACATATCCGTTACACGTATCATATTCGTGCATCATAGGTCATAATATAAAACATAATCTCGAAATATTGTTTTAAAACCTAATTATTTGTTTTATAATTTTTAAAATTAACCATTTCCATAATTCTCTTGCAAAAATTACTTCAATTACATAAAAGAAAATGTAAAAAAAAAAAAAACATGGGCACGTTGAGGCAAATTAAGACATTAAGAAAGCTTATTTTTAGAACAAAAATTGAACTTACATAGGTTAATTTCAATGATTTGTTTACAGAGTAGTTCGTTTTAGTTTTTTGTTCGATTGAAATGGAGAGTCGTTCTTTTCTCATCAGTTTCCTAACTTTTTTTATGCATTGAAACTGTTATATATTCACCAACATGTTTTATTCTGTAATTACTTTTTTTTTTAATAACTTATGTATATAATACCTAGTAATTTTCAATTTTTTAAATATGTTTTAAATAAATTTTATCCATGTTTGTTATTTCTTAAGAAAGTACTACTAATTTTCGAAAACTGACTAAGAGCGAAAATAAATTAGTTTTTGAATTTATCTTCACTTAATAATTAACTCAAATACGTTTTTAATTAAATTAATAAAAGCAAACTTTTAGAATATTATTATGGATGAAAAAAAAGTAAGAAAATCAGTATATATATATATATATATATATATATATATATATATTTTTTTATTATATCTTAACTTAATAAAGTTTTATAACTGTATCGTCAAGCTTTTAACAAATTAAAGTTACAAATCAATAATTCTAAAATTATTGGATTAACATAATAACTACAAATAAATCAGATATCAACAAACAACAAAACAGAACATATGTCAACATTAATTACATATCAATTCAAAATAAGTAAATAAATTAATTGGAGACAAAATAGTTCTTAAGACATTTGAAGGAATAATCTCCATCCTACTAACTTTTATACTTTTATGAACAATAGACTGATCACCACTCTGTCCCACATAAATTGTGGTATAGTATTGAAAAATTATTTACATGTAATTGATAAAATTTATGTTGTCACTTATTAAAACCAATATGTGGTTGATAATAGATCTTATCTTTTAAGATATTTATAATTTTAATATGGTTAATTTATATTATAAATTAGCTTTGAAATTAGTTTAAACATAATAGTTTGTATTTATACATAGTAAAATAAGTTGTACTTGGAACTGTGAGACAACGTCATGTACTTTTTAAGTATTAATTTTTATTTTTTATTAAATTTAAAAAAATTTAATTCAGTAGCTATTAAATTTTTATGATATGTTAAGTTTTTTAAAATTTTAAATTTCTTTAAATGAGTCTTTATAAATAGATTTTTCTGTTAAATATATAATGTAACAATTATATTTTTCACCCTCACCTCTTTTAAATGTTACAATATAATATTTTATTATAAAATTCCATAATAACATGATATCTTTAAATGATTTACAGTATTTAAAAAAGTTATTTCAAAAATTAATTAAAATTATAAAATAAAAATTTAAAAGCTTAAAACTTTATAAAACATAAAGATTATAAAATAAAAAATTCATAAAATTATAAATTTATATAATATAAAATTATGAAATCATAAAATTAAAAAAATTATGTAATTATCAAATTATAAAATGACAAAATTACAAAATTATAAGATTAAAATATTATAATATGACAAAATTATTAAATTACGAAATATACAATTATAAAATTAATTAATTTATAAACTTTTAATTGTGTAATTTATTATTTATAAGGTTAAAATTATAAAATATAAAATTGAAAAACTAAAAATTTAAAAGGAAATTATACAACATAAAATTATAAATTAGATAATAATAAAACTATAAAATTATAAATTATAAAACTAAAAATAAATCGAATTACCTAACTTTATAAACTTTTATTTTTATATTTGATAATTTGATAATTTTTTCATTTTATGATATTTTATCTTTGAAATTTCGTAACTCAAATATTTTATAATTAAATTTTATAGTTTTACAAATTTATATTTTGATATTTTTATAATTTTAAGATTTCATAATTTTTTAATTTTTTTTTTACTTTTATATATTATCATTTATAATTTTCATTAATTTTAAAATTAACTTTCATTAAATATAACATATTTTTTATAAAAATATCATTAGGATACTATTTTATAATAAATTATTATGTTATGATATGTGACGTGGAATTAAAGATAAAGTTAAAGTTATAATAAGAATCAAATTTTACAATATATATATATATATATATATATATATATATATATATGTTTTATATTTTTTTTAAAATGTCAGACAATTTTATAATAATAAAAATTAGAATTTCAAATTTAATTTCAATATGTTGACTTGGTTTGTTTTGGTAAGACCCAATTTTTTTGTGTCAAAGAGGTGAGTCAACTTTGGTAAAAAGGTCCAAGGGCAGTTCATCTTGTTTTTCAGGATTCCTTCGATTGTCCACATACTTCCCATCTTGTTTCATCCACCCAAAACAGTTCACTCACCTTCTCCTATTCTAAAACAGAAAGTTTTACTAGGGCTTGAGTTACTCCCTCCAACAAGGTCATCGAACGTTGTCCTCCGCGTAAGTAGAACTTGAAACTCAATTTTCTTTATGTTTATTTTATGTTCCTAAGCTCTAGTTGATTGCATGTTTGTTTGAGCTGAAGTTTCTGGTTGCATGCACGAGTAGGGAAGAACTTTGCTGTTTTCGCCCAAGCGAGCAACCCTCGCCTAAGCGAAAAGTAAAATGATTTTTTGACTACTAAATTTTGACAACTTTCTCTTACAATCTTAGGTGTCATCTTTTATGTGGTTTTCCATTTTTTTTCTCATCCTCAATATTTCAAAACCATTTAAAAGATGACATCTCATGTTGTAAGAGAAAGTTATCAAAAATTAGTAGTCAAAGTATCATTGTTCAAGCGAAAATAGTAGAAAGCTCACCTACGGTTCTGCTCGAGTGGTTGCTCAGGCGATGAACTACAATTTTGAGTTAGAGCAATTTCGCCCAAATGAGAAGGTTTCGCTTAAGCAAGAACTCACAGAACCTTTGTGTGCTCACTGTTTGCAATCTCGCCTAGATAAGAGCTTTTAGCTTAAGTGAAAGACTCCTGTCGCTTGAGCGAGAGCTCCCTACCTTGAGCGAGATTGACAACAAAGTTGATTAAATGCTTGTCTACTTCCATGATTGATTGATTTACTTTTTAAAGCCTGAGGTATGATGTTGTGTATGTTTAAGTGCGATGGAATGAGACTGTTATATGTTGTGTTTGACATGAAATGAGTTGTAAATTGGTTGGTTGGTGGTACATTGGCATGAGATTATAATGCTTGAGATAAAATGAGGATTTGGTGTGAGAAACATGGACATGACATGAGTAGGCCTAATTCCACGAGACTTTTTTGACGATATTTCATGGTGGTGTTGTAGTGTACATAATTAGATAAGGGTTTAAACAATGTTGCATCCTGAAACTCTAAAGAATCAGTTAGTCTCACATAAAGCAAACTGATTCAAGTGGTGATATTAGCATGATGTCCTAGTCTTTGACAGAATAATGACCTTAGATGATATGGGCTAACCTTATGCATGGTAGGGTGAAACCTATTGACAATGGCTCTACAGAGTAGTAGAGGTCACCACAAGTGTAAATATTCAGTGAATTCGATCTCATTATATGTATCCGTATAATTTAGTTTGGAGCTCAGATGAAGGTGAGTTAAAAAGAGTATGTGGTGTGGCTGATAGGGTAGAGTTCGTTGAAGATGTGAAGAGAGGTGGGCTATCATAATTTGCAAAAAAGATGTGAGGTTTTGTATGATGAAGTAAGACAATATTGCTTCTATTTTATTTTTCTCAATGGCAACATCCAGAAGAAACATGGTGAGAACACGATTTTTTTTTCAATTTTTTTTGGTTTGGAGGCCCTTACTAGTGGAGTTCAACGACATTTTTGGTGGTAGAGTCGTTGTTTGATAAATGTTTTGTGTTTAGGAAATAGCCATGAACTTAAAATATATTTTTTCACTTTCTGCTATGTACTTGTTCCAATGACTTCTTGTTATGTAATGTTATTATGGTTGACTACATTACATTTAGTGTGAAATCTAATTATAATCATGCATCTTATTTAAAAGTTAATTATAATCCATGCATTTTATTTATTTTATACCCTACATATTTTTTTTTAATAACTACAAATAAAAGTTAATAAGAATAATAATATTATAACTTTAATTTTATTCTTCCAATAATATTTTTTTTTCAATTTTAAATGAAAACTTAAATTTCATAATTTTCACTAATTACTTTTAAATTTATAACACAGTTTCTATCAAGAATAATTGGGTAAACATCTCTTATTATTTATTATAATATTTTTTTAATATATCGTACACATCATACCATACATAAATATTTAATTTTTTTTACTTCATATCTACTCAAATTACATTATCTTTCATTTAATTAGAATAACGTCAACTTCAACTTTTTTTTTCCTTTAAATTCACTTTCCCAAATCATATTCCACTCCAAACACAACCTAAATTTATAGAGCTTATTATAAGAAGTGTAGGACGCTTGCATTTGAAGAACAAGTGCATTGTATTTTTCCTCTTTGAATTAAGTTTTAATTTATTTTTGTTTTTATTTTTTGAATTTTTTAAAATGACACGTGTCAAAACTTCTTTTTAGCCTCTTCATTTATATTATTTATAGATACCGGTGCAAGGTGATTTAGGAGTTTTAAAAAATTGAAAATAAGTACTTTGAAGAAGAAATAAAAGTAAGGAAACTGATAAAAAAGAATTAAAATGTCAATTGTATGTGACAAACATTTTGTCGAGAAATTTAACCGTATTAATTAAGAATATTTTAAAACAATGACAACCTTAGTATAGGTTTTGAAATTATAAAGGCTTCATTAAAAATACGGTGAAAGTACATGGTGGTGCATAGTAAACTAGAGATGGTACTGAATCTAAATTAAATGCTGATATGTGGCAAACCGTGTTGTGTATTTGATCATAGTCTCATGGTTGATTAAACATGGGAAGAAGTTGAAGAACCGTAAGTTAGATTCATAGATAGCTGTTATAACTAAAGGACAAAAGGCACCGCAACACAAGGGCATGTTTGGTTTCGTTGGTTGTAAAGTCAACGTCGTAAACTCAGATCCAAATAGCGCCCTAAGTTAACTTCGCAACGACAACTTCGTCTTCTTAATTTCCTCCCTTTTGGACCGCAAAGTACTGAATTCACCCTATCTATTACTCAATGTGTCTGTAGCAAACAAGAGAACCTCATGTCGGGTCATTTTGCTACTTCCATAGTTCGGTTTGTTCCTGGTGAGTGACTGTTCTGCTTCAACTACATTTAACTTTGTTTTCTAGTTTCAATTTTTTGTTTTGTTTTTAAATTGAGTCTGTGGAGAACAATTCTTACTTCTGATACACGGGATTGAACTCTGATTCTTGTGGGAATCACTCATTCTACCCTGCATTATCCTCGTACGATCTTGTGGTAAAACCCTTTTCACCTTGTAAAGTTAAAAATGATGAATTTAATATGATTAAGGTCAGAATTTTGAAATAATTTGATTCAGTAGCAAAACAGAGAAACGAGTAAGGTGGCTTCTGTAAAATCAGCTTTTAGCGCTACTGGCAATCTCTTATTGCGATGAACTGTCACTTAGTTTTCGACTGCAGGGGTTTCGGTTCCAAACTTTTCGTATGGAACCATCAAATAAGGGATATTGAGAATTCGAAGGTTTACAAATATAATGAATCCAAGTTTTAACCTTTTGTCCGAGCTTAAAATTAATGCCTTAAATCTAGAAGAACTTGCTACGAAGAACTGAAACTTTTACGTGCCTCTTTCCTTTTTTTCTTTCTTATGCCTCTCTCTTCGTATACATTCATAGGCAGTACACAGCAAGGGCAAAAACCCAATAGTATAGTGTTCTATTTTACGATTTTCATATGTTCTCATTACTCATTGCATGTAAAGTAGCTTTTCGTGACTTGTTTCAATTGAGTTATCGGGTCTCAAACTCAATAGATTGCATTTTGTTAATTGCAATTTCCAGCATGATTTTGAAGATACTAAAACGGAAGAGAAAATGAGGATGAGGAACCTATACAGGAAACCAACTACTTTACGTTGCAATGCAGGGAGCAGATGCTATTCTGCATCAGCTGTGATATGGAGCTTGTTAGGATGCCTACTTTTGTTTCATCTGTATTCCAATATTCACCACAAACACGGGGAAGGTAGAGAGGTGCAACTGCATGTGACTAATCATCCTCAGTTTCGTGAACTCCAACAAGTGGAAGAGGAAATCATCCAACTTCCTCCACAAAAAGGGAAGAGGTCCCCACGGGCTGCAAAACGCAGGCATAAGCGGGTAACCCCACTGGTTGATGAATTCTTGGATGAAGATTCACGACTGAGACATGTTTTCTTTCCTGGTAACAAGAGTGCTATTGATCCAGTAAAGGTCACTGGGAATGATAGTTATTACTACTACCCTGGGAGAATTTGGCTGGATACTGATAGAAATCCTATTCAAGCTCATGGAGGGGGCATTCTATTTGATGAAAGATCAAACACATACTATTGGTATGGTGAATATAAAGATGGGCTCACATACCGTGCTCACAAGAGAGGAGCTGCTCGGGTAAGTTATTTTAATTGAAGAATATTATTGTTTTAACCATTAGTCCATAGTCAAAATGATGCTTATGTGGGGTTTATTTAGTGTTTGTCATTTCATGAAATAAATTTAATGGCTGTTAATGACTAGCTTCTGTTATGTTGGTCTGAATTTTTTGTAGTTGCATCCTTTGCTTAGTAAATAGAAAATAAATCTAGAAGATGACCTTCTGGTGACAAATTAAAGATACACATTTGAGTTTAGCATGTCCATTTGTTTTTGTTCTAACATTCTTATTATCATCATCATTATTGAGGTCTTTTAGCAGGGAAATTCTATGTTTCATAGGCCATTTACTTCTAGATGCCAGTGTTGGACTAATATATCCATATTCTTGTAATCTTTTCAGCTTGAATCAAATGAAAATACTAACATAATAATATGGTGATAGCTTTTACCCAAAACATGAAACATACTGAGAGATTTAGGCCTTAATATCCTTCTAACAAACACAGATGACAGAGGTGGGCATAAAAGTACCATACTAGAATGCACCTCTGTTTGTTTCTTACTCTTTCATGGCAACGAACCAGTCCAAATTGTGTTACACAAATTGTCCACCTCTCTGTGAACACAGTCACCATCAAATGCGTCTTGCCTGGGAGCCCCTTTTGGATTTCAAAGTGTGCAATAAACCAGTAGGATTTGTCATGGCTTAGCTTCTGCAGACGTGTTACCATCATTTTATGCTAGTTTGACAGTAGGATTTGTCGGGATCTAGCATGGCTTAGCTTCCAATAAACCAGTCTTGCCAATCATATGAATGATATACCTTCTTTGAGGAAGGATACACTACAACTTTGACTAAGTTGGGCTAAGGCATGACAATGGGTTAGTACATTCCCGAGATGAGACGTTCTTCCTTGAGTGAAATTTCCATAGCTTATCTTTACCTATCTTGGGCTCCCAATTCCTTTCATTATATCACAGCTTATATCGTCTCATCAAGGCTCTGAAATCCACTGAATACAGGTTCGTTTCTGAACAATATGTTTTTACTGCCAAGACATGTAAGTTTTCTCAAATTCTGATGATCAACGAACACTTGTTTCTCCTAAATTCTCCAATCCCTTTGAGTTCTTCTTATACAGCTCTAAGAAGATTTTACATGTCGTTGCATTTAAAAAAGAAAAAAACGAAAAACGTGTTGGCTCTTTGGACCTTCCACATGTCAAAAGCAAGTTAATATGTGGAATGCCCAATGTAAACTTTTGTTTCGGCATCAAATAACTTAGGATTTTTTTTTTTTTTATTGTAAGTGGCAGCACTGGTGAGTTTGTTGCAGGGTGTTTTGGTCCCAAGTCCACTGCCAATTATGCTTACAGATTTTGCCTTCTAACCCTAACTTTATGAACGTAAAGTAACCTTGTTTCTTCAACATTAAGATATTCTTGATGCTGATAAAAAAAATTAACACATTCTTGATTGCTGAAAGATTTATAGATAACTGTTTCCAAGTGAGTCTTGTGAGAATAATGATGTTATTACTATGATATGAGTCTACTCAAGGGTGTTTTTTTTCCCCAACCAAACATGTATGTGATACTCAGCTGCATACCCTGGTGACAAAAATGTAGCCTTTATCTCTCTTTCTGTCCATCAGGTGGACATTATAGGAGTTGGTTGCTATTCTTCTAAGGACTTGTGGACATGGAAAAATGAAGGTATTGTATTGGCTGCTGAGGAAATGAATGGAACCCACGACCTGTACAAGACTAATGTGCTCGAGAGGCCAAAAGTAATTTTCAACGAAAAAACCAGAAAGTATGTCATGTGGATGCACATTGACGATGGCAATTATACAAAAGCTGCTGTTGGCATAGCAATCAGTGATACACCTGATGGTCCATTTGAATATGTTGGAAGCCAAAGGCCCCACGGATATGAAAGCAGGGATATGACAGTTTTCAAAGATGAGGATGGTGTGGCATACCTTATCTACTCCTCTGAAGAAAACAACGTACTACACATCGGACCCATGACCGAAGATTATCTGAACTTGATGCCTGTGATGAGAAGAGTTTTTGTGGGACAGCGTAGAGAAGCACCAGCTGTGTTCAAACACCAGGGTACATATTACATGATCACATCAGGATGCACGGGATGGGCCCCGAATGAAGCACTTGCTCACGCAGCTGAGTCAATCCTGGGGCCTTGGGAAACATTGGGAAATCCATGTGTTGGAGGGAACAAAATGTTTCGAATTGCAACCTTTCTTGCTCAAAGCACTTTTGTGCTTCCCCTTCCTGGTTTCTCAGGTTCATTTATTTTCATGGCTGATAGATGGAATCCATCGGACTTAAGAGACTCAAGATATGTTTGGTTGCCTTTGATGGTGGAAGGACCTACTCATCATTCTCCTGAGTACAGTTCTAGATTACCACTCTGGTCAAGAGTTTCTATCTATTGGCACAGAAAATGGAGGCTGCCTCAGGGGTGGAGCACATTTTAGTGATTTGGTTTTTTTGTTCAACATTTGTTTTCTTCTCTTCATAGACATTGCTGTACATTTGTGATCATCAAACAAGTACTGATTCTTCAGACTTTTACAGATACCAGAAATATAGTAACTCACTCTTCAACATACTTTTTTAGTACACATTCTTTGCTGTATAGGATGAAATTTGTTAGAGATATACCTATTCCATGAATCTTACTTGTGATTTTATAGTTTTTCCAATAAATGTTAAGAAATAATAATAGGTGTGTCGGAAAGAGTGTTAAAGAGTCTCTTATTAAACATATTTCATATACTCTTAGGTTATACTTTATATTCATCTTTTATTCATTGTTTAATGTTCAAACACGTAAATATGAAAATAACAGGTAGCGTGATCGACTTAGTCCTTGAAAGTGTAAAATTATTTCAAATTAGTCTTAGAATTTAAATAAACGAAATTAAAGTTCACGAGAGTAACTTTCATTTCTCACATTCAGTTTTCATTTTGTGTAGATGCCTATATTTTATCATTAAAATGAAATTTAATCCTAGTATATTATTAGAGTATAATTTAGTCCATAAATGTAAGGTGAGAGATGAAAGGTTAAAGGTGAAAAATGAAAGTTACTCTTTAGGAACTTTTTATTTATTTTTTATTTAACCTTCAAGGACTAACTGGAAAAAAATGTACATTTTTAAAGACTGAAAATATCATTCAATCAAAATACTATATTAGATAAATGATAGCTTTCCACTGGATACACAATGTTATGGAGTAATTTGTGTCCTAAATTTTGCATTGTATCTATGTTTCATGATATCACATGTAACTTTTAGCTTGTCATAAATGAAGATTCACCGTGTATCTTACCTAGTTCCATGCTTGACAGAAAATTCACTAACTCTTTTGAGAACTTTGACATAGAAATTTCAGTCTCTGAGAGCATGAAAGGAACTTAGACCGACATAAATTTTGCCTAAAAAGGTTTTTAGTGTAATAATCAAGCATCGTTGATCAGCCACGTCGTGACCTTTTTCAGAAATACCTCTAATGATTTTGTTATTGAGGACATATTTTATGACTTGTTTCGGTTGCTTACTTTAAATTTTAAGTAATTTAATAATAGGTTAGGTATTTTAGAAATTTTAGTTTAGCTTTGAACTTATAGATACACATGCTCGTTTATAAAGTGTCACTGCTATCTTCCTTTACTTTTCATATATCTATTTTCTCCTTGATTTCCCTTATTTCTATATTTTTATTTTACAAAATATTTTCACCTATATTACTAAAGTTGTTGAAAGTTTTAGGAATTTAGAAATATAAAAGAAATGTTACAGGAAGAGTTTGTTTTATTTTATCCATATACTTTATATATGGTAAAATGTAATAAAATATCAAATACTTACAATATTTTAATCTTAATATAAATAATAAATAAATAAATTTTTATTTTTATATAAAACGTATTTAAAAAAAATAAAAGTTTCCTAGAAACTAATTTAAATAAAAGATATTATACAAATAATTAAGAGTTGAAATAAATTTTCCTCAGTAAAGATAGGTTGGGTTAAATGTTATGTTGAATGATTTATTTTGTGAGTAATTATGGTATAAACATGGTTTTTAATATTTTTTTTTGCCAAGTTTTTTTAATGCTTTATGAGTAATACAGAAAAATCTTCTTTTGACATATTAAGGTTTATTTAATATCTCTTACTCTAATTCCCACTTATATTACGCGGAAAGTTTTCTATTGCTAAACCTTATTGTCATAGTTTTATGGCTTATAAATTTTACTAATTTTCACAATATTTATAAACTTTAAGATCTTAAAATAAACTTTATCTTGGCGATTTAAATATCTCTTCTTTCACCGTTAAATATTGGAATGATGAGTACAAAATTATTTGGAAAACATTTTCACGTAATAAATCTCACTAAAACTAAATTGATTTAAGTTTTATATATATCAATTTCATAACCAACATCCACGACTCACATCGAGTAAAAATAAGTAAGTTGAGTATCATATAAGGATGAAGATCCACAAACCCATCATCTTAAGATCTTAGATTGAAAATGGTGTTAATCCCTGATGTGTGGGTTGAACTCATATCTCATTAGTGTTAAATCTTTCCGGTGATCCTCTTTCCGAAATTGATTTTCTAACATTTGATATATTTTTATTTATCTAAAAGTTTACATTTTTTTTCCAATATAACGAGTCATTTGATCAATCCAGTTCCTTCCCTCTTCAACATGATCATTACCGCCACATATATATTTCCTATTTCTATACCTGCGGTTTTCCTACAAATACAATATTTTTCGTACAAATACAAATAAACTTTATTTTGCAATTTAAGTACCATATTTTCACCATTAAACATTGGAATGAGGATTACAGAATTGTTGGAAGACATTTTTACACAATAACACTTCAAAAACTAAACCAATCATCAATATAAAGCACTCAACTGTGTATCTATTTTTTTTACAGGCAATAGCAAGTTTCATGTACAAGAACAGATGGTTTTAATGAGAAGTGGTGAAAGAACGAGAGGTGTTTTCTTTTTTGAGAAAAACATAATGATGTTTTCCATTTTTCACAGTCTTTCACTAACATGGAAAAGTTGAAAGTTCTTGTTTTTTTGTGCTCATTGTCAAACACCCAATGTTATTCTACAACGAAAGGAGAAGTTAAATTAAATGACTATGATGAAAACGGTTTGAAGTTAAAGCTCGGAATTTTCCTGACATCTTGAGGAGAATTTTTCGAATAATGGTATTTTACGAATTTTGAATTTTAAATAAATTTTAGATAATAAACTCGTTATTTAAAATGTTTTTAGATAATATTTTTTTCACAGTTGAAGATTTATATTTTATGATTTATTTCATTAATTATCACTTTAGATTCTTCGTAAATATAATAATAGATTAGATATTCGAGAGATTTTAAATTATTTGTAGGCTCAGGTATAAACATTCTTACTCATCAATTTTCCTGAGTATTAATTTCCTCTGTTTTTAATATTTATGTCTTCTCTACAAGTTTCACTATTTTTATTTTGAACAATATTTTTCATATTTTTATTGATTCGCCCCATAAATGGGACGATTATGAAGCAATAATTTCCCATAAAGAAGTTGGAAATCATCTCAAGCTTTTATTACTGTTTAACGAATTTTCATCCAGATCGATGAGCTTACAATTAATCTACAAAAAAAAAAAAAGTATATGTATTAAATATTTAAATACATTTTTATGTTTTTATTTTGGTGCGAAATATGCTCCATCATTGGTGATAAGTTCTACAAACATTATTGATTGGTTTCCCTTTGACAAAAGAAATTGGGCCAAGTTTTGCTAAACAAGGATACGTTATGTTGAGCTGATTTTAGACAGACCTGATAGTGGGCCTAGTTATGCAGAAACCTATAAGCTGCTGGCCCTAAATCTGGTGTGGGCTCTTCCTCTGCATAAAGCCATAACCAAATATGATGCAAAAACAAGTAGGATATGTCACATCAACATAATTTAAATTTTCTTTGTTGTTCTTCATGGTGAGACGTTGCATTGTATTAATATTATTGAAAATAAATTAGCAACATAAAAGCATTGTATTATTGTCGGAAAGAAGAGGTAGGGTTTTTGTTTCAAAATGGAAAACACAGACAGAGGGACAAAATCCTGAAGTACTGTGAGTTGGAAAATTAAGCTTAAGTTGGGTTTCTACTTGAACATGGTCCCATAAAAACATAAAAGCCGTAAACTGGTCGTTGTCAATTATATAGAAAAAGGAGACTAAAGCTTAAACATGTAGAAGGTATGGGCCAGCATCAAACACTCTTTAAATAAACACTGAACAAAAGCAGATCCACATTTTTTTATAACTCAACCGGGAAAAAGGTGCAAAAGGAAGCTGTGTTACAACTTGGAGGGGGCAAGTACCATCAATACAAGTTTAAGATACACAAACCTAAAAAGATGAACCCAATATTAATATATATATATATGGGGTTTTATGGGCAAAAGACAACTCCTATGTATCAACCCTTAACCCGTGGCTTCGTCAAAAAAGTTGAGAAGAGGTTAAAAGCTGAAATGTTTGTGAAATTGTAAAGATCATAATATGCTTTAGACTTTGAGGTGGAGAGAAAAAGAAAGAAAAAAAAGAAGAGCATGCATCTTAGACATAACGTGCAGGGCACTAGTCTAAAACCCTTAAAGCCACTAATTACTGTACGCCTTTCAATGGATTGATTCCACAAACGATAACCTAACTCAAGGTAGCATGCTAACTCCTAAGATTCGGTGGCCCCCAAAATCCAAAACCTTCATTATTTATTAATCTCATCAAGATTATACGCATACCATGCATGCGTGCTTCCTTATTTCCACATTTCAGTTTTATCTTGGACTCATCTAAGAAAGGGAAATTACCATCATTATGCTCGTTAAACCACTTTAAATATGAAATCCAATGTTGTCAAAAACACAAGATTCTATTTGAAGTAAATAAGATTATTCCCGAGCTAGCTAGCTGTGAACACACACAATTATGCACCTTATCTCTGCTCAAATTGGGACCAGAACCACCACACCTGTAAAGAAAGCTATTCCTCAACTAAGTCAATATGATTCAAGATTCTCACGCTCATAATAGGATATATTTTGAGATTTTGATAATTAATAAATAAAGTTTTTCTATTCTTGAGTCTTGAAACTGTCCGAGTAAACCACGAAACTATATATGGACGAATGTGAAATATGAACATTTTATCATATGCTTCATAACGGAAGCCCACCGGTAATTTTCTGAAATTTACGACTTTTGTGTCTCCTCTTTAAGGTTGAAAAAGGAAAGAAATTTTTTTTGTGGAGTTGTGGATGATCCATATATGAGACGAAAACCATGTCAATCAATTACTTTATATATTATATATATATAGTTCATACAAATATGGATGGATGGAAAGCCACAAGCTATTGTTTGGTAAACAAAAAATCAATCATAAAATGTTAACAAAAAAATAATTTACTTAGTTCCTTTTTAACGCAAGCAAACGCCCATGAATCCCGGTGTCTTACCAAACTTATATATTTAACCAAAAGAACAAAATAGGAAGTAAATAAATAAAGCCCGATAATTAACACTGAAAGAAAACTCCATCATCCTTGCGCACGTGCCGAAAAAACCAAGCACACGTGCGACGCATTCATCCTCGTCAAAGCCAGCCACATGATCATACGATTGCGACGCGATCATCATCAAGCGTGAGTTTACGTTAAGGCCTCCATGCACTGGCCCACACCACCGGTGTTTCCTTCCACGAAAGGAATATTCCGGTGTCGGAGCACGGTACCATCGACCAACCCTCCTTGTACCTCCTCAACAGCGCCCTAACGTCGTCGCAAACCTCTTCGCTGAACGGCACCGCGCTTAGCCCTCCCCCATGCAGCCGCGTCCCCCACCTCGCGGCCGTCTCCCGACGCTCCAGGGAATCCGCTGGCGAACACGCCACCAGGTCCACCACCGCCCTCCCTGCCGCGCGCTCCAGCATCAGCCTCTCGTTGCACGTCTTCGCGAAACTCTCGTCCAGCGCCTCGAAGTAAACCCTAAACCACCTTAAACACTCCTCGAAACCCCTCACGAAGTCGTAGCCCTCGATTCCCACGTCCAAATCTGCCTCCTCCTCCACCACCGTCACGATCCTAGGCTGCAACCCTTGCAGCGAGGATATAAACGCGTCGCGGCCGTTCCCCGCCGGGGAAACAGAATGCAGCGCGTTCACGCAGTTGATGGCCAGGGCCTCGTCGTCTTTGAGGTTGAGTTGAGAGAAATTGAGGTCGGAGAGATCGCCGGCGTGATGAACGACGTTGAACTTGAACGGAACGCCCATGAGTCGCGCGAACTTCTCCATTCTTGTTCCGATTTCCTTCATGACGCGCTGCACGGAGTTACCGGTCCTCCCGGTGACGACGGTGGTTAACCTGAGGTGCGGGGTTTCGTCGGTTCGAGTTGCCAATGCCTCTAGAAGGGTTGGCCATTGAGTGCAATAGGTGTTGCTGATGTCAAGTATGTGCAATTTGGGGTTTCCTTCTAAGGCTTCTAAGATGGCGCCGTTGGACGCCACGTGTCCGAAAGTTGTCCAGGGGCTGACTTCTTGGAATTTCAACACCGTCTTCCTCGTTGACTCGAAGGAGCATGTTTTCTCCGATGCGGAGGCCAGGGTTCGGTAGGTTCGGTCTCCCGCGTCGGTGACGCGGCTGAACATGGCTTGGAGGAAATAGGCGGCGAGCTTTTGATCGGTGTCGCCGTATGGGGAGCTGAGTTCGTTGAGCATCCAGAGGAGGTGGTGGAGGCGCGTGCTATTGTTGTCGGCGAAGGCGCGTGCGGTTTCGAGGAGGAGGTTGTGGGACCAGTTGGGGGAGAATTGGAAGTTGAAGTCGGGGAGGGGAGGGGTGGGGGAGAAGGAGTAGGAGTAATCGGTGTTGGTGGTGGTGCTGAAGGTGTTGGTTGTGGCGGCGGTGGTGGTGGTGGATACGTTGTGGTACGGGTAGTAGTGTCTGGAAGAAGACGAGGACAGGTCTTCTTCATCCATGTAAAAGTTGAAGCATTCTTCGTCTTCTTGGTGGGGGTAATGGTAGTAGTTTTGTCGGGAGGATCTGGAACTGCTAGAGGTTCTGCTGGTGGTGGAGTTGAGGGATGGATCGGGTTGTGGTTGATGGTGTTGCTGTTGCTGTTGAAAGCTTACTAGCCTAAACAAGGTATCCATTTAACCCACATCAATAAACAATGTGTCTCTCTTAGGTCGCTCAGCTTAGCTGCTTCTCAGCACCACCAGACCAAACGTGTTTTTAACAGTGGGAATTGGGGCACTGTTGGGGAATGATTGGGGGAAGAACTTGGTCAAATTTCGATAGATTCTACTTACCTTACAAACTAGGTTAATTTTTCTAAATATATATAAAAAAAATACATAGTGGAGCTCAAGGGCTTTAGGTGTCACCCAACCTAACATAGAAACCAAGTATTTAATTGAGAAAAAATCATTTTTATTATATGATGGTAAGAAGAAATGAATTGGTTATCTTAATGTAATGGAGGTTATTGTGTTTTATTGGAGGTTATTGAGAATGGGTGGGGAGGGAGGGGACGGGAGATTGAGTGAGATGAGTTTTGTTGGTGAGTAGGTTGAAAAATGTAGTAGGGTCGTGAGCTAGCTAGGTGATGCTTAGAATAGAATTCTCTCTGACAAAAGATGGAAAAAATATGAAAGTGTGAGAAAAAGCAACGAAGGATGAGATAGTGGGCTAGCTTTTCATTGTTTAGAGAGAGAAAAATAAATTAATTAATTAATGAACTAAGCACAAGAAAATAGAGAAAGAGAGAGAGAATTTACTAGCATTGGATGAGTGGGAGCAGGCGTGCCCAACTGCCAATTGGGGTTTGAGAGGTAGAGAGAGGATAGTAAAAGCTGCCGGCGTGACTCATCATCATCAAACCCACTATCTTCTCGTAGCAGCAGCACAACCCACTCACGTTCCCTGCCTCCTAATCACTCTCCAAACTCTGCCAAATTTCCATTTCACTTTTCTCTTTCTATTTTATTACTAACCCTTTCATTTTCTACAAAATCATACCATCTCACTGTAAAATATTTCTGCTTCACTTAATAAAGGTTTTACACAGGTAACCGCTTTATATCATAATGTCGTCTTAACCAATAAACCTTTACATAATGATGATGTCTTATTATACTAACACAAAGTGTTCCCCTTCTCCAAATTCTAGGATGGCATGCCTTGCTTTTTCAAGTATCCACTGTTTACCTTCTCAATCCTCGGCCTATACAAAAACTCTTAAATTTCTTTGAATTTTGGATACCAAAGCAACCATTTTACTCCAATAATCTCCAAATGTTTGTATCCCACTTCATTCCAGCTGTTTTACATTTATCTAAAACTCACTTATCATCATCGCATACCAAGAATTATGCTTTATTGAACATCCCCTAAAAGTACATATATCTTATCCCCTCACATCTACAAATTGACGTCCCAATTCATTTGGAGTTTAATTATATTTTGTTAATGACGCATTTAGGTGACGAGGATTGATTATTGAGGTTGGTTGGAAATGTTAAGGAGTTGTTTGTTTGCCATCATCAATGATTGGGCAAAATCCATGTTTGAACTCTTTGTCCCCATGTCTTGAAGTGGGCCTAGGAGTTGAATCCATATTTTTAATTTGCATCTAAGTCACATTGATCCCAGACAGGACGAGACAGCTTATTACGGCCATACTGAAACTCATGCCCTTTCTTTCTTCTTGCTTTTTCCTTCTTCTCTTTTCTCTTCTTCCCCTGTTTTGTGGGGATGCTTCCATCTTTCAACTCAATAAACATTTTCCCAGCACCATTTTAAAACTACTTCTACCATGCTTCACGGATTAATATGTATGTAGGTTCCGTTTATTTCTTAACTATTATAATAAACTTTAAAAATTTATATAAGTTGTTATTAAAGTAAAGTATACAAATATTAATTACTTTAATTTTTGATAACATCTTTTTCACTCTTGTCTCAATTAATAAATTAAATCAAAAGATAGACATTGTTCATTAACGTTCACAGCTTTAGTGACTTTACTTTTCCTTCCTTTTCTTTGTTGAGGTGAGCCGTGAGTCTCATGACTCATCCTATATTATTATAGAAGAAAGAAAGGGTATACGTATATAGTTGAAGTGTCAATGCTTCACATCCTTCTTCTAAGAGCAGTATTTAGGGAAGTGTCAATACCAACACATTTATTTCACTACGAATAAAATCCATCTATATATGCTGCGATGATGATGTGCCATCTTAAAAAATCCTCACATGACACTAACATGAAACCTAATCTTATTATTGTTTGTTTTGTTTCTCATGATTCCTAGCAGAAGTCCAATGACTGAAATTAAAACAATGCCAAATGAGTTAATGTAGTATAAAGATGTATTCGGGTTGTAACTGTAACAGTAAAGAAAAGGTAACTGGGGTCGCTGAATCGAAGACAAGGTTGCCGGAATCTAGTATTCACGCCAGACAAGGGTCACAGGAATGGATGGGAAAAATCCCCCGAAGGCATAAATCGATTGGATTGGTAACGCCCCAGAAAGCGAGGAGCAGACTTCTGCGGTTAAAAGATTTGCATACTGGTAAACTTTAATCTCTGCTATTCAAACAATAAAGTTGAAAGTTTTCGGATACTATTTGCGAAGCCATTCATCGATTATATTCAGAACCAAATTATGAAATTCTGACAAGCCAGAAACATAACATGATTGCAACCTGCGAAGGGTCAGACGGATGGAGAACACACTTTGGACAAAATGATTCACGTATGTAACCATTACATTCTCCTTTATTTCATTTTTTATTTTATTTTAACATAAATACTCATATACATTCTGCCTTATATGATTAATCATTTAAAAATATTTTATACTAACAATACATATATATTAAACTTTAAAATGCTTTTAATATATATATATATTTAAATGGAAACTATTATGTTAAAAGAAACCTAGAACCCTTTTTCTACAAATGGTACAATATTATTGGGTTCCTACCATTGAAAATAACCTTTGAATTGATGATTCTCCCTTTTAATTTTATCCCTACCAGCAGTGTACTAGAGTCAACATAAGCATATTCCGCTTTGAGCATTCCTAGTTTTGAAGTACTTGCCACCACACCCCATCACCCCCATGCACGCAGATTCAGACTTTACAGCACCACTATTAAACCAACCCATTCCTCAATGCTAAACCATTAATAAAACACAAAGTTATTATAAAAGAAAGTAGAAATATGTGTAGCTTGCATTGTTCTTCGCTTCTTCCTCATTTTGTTTCCTGTATTTGCAAAATTTAAACTTAGAAGATGATAAAGTTATATATCTATATGCTGCTCCTGCTAACAGAATGATATGTAGAGAACAGTGATATGGAAGCATGACACCATCTCGATGATAAATAACTCGTAAGCCATTATAGGTTTTCCAGCGAGCTAGCATTATGGTTTGTTAAGTTGGGAAGAATTTATTTTATGTTATAAATACTAAATATTTAAGAAAATTAAACTTCTCTGCTAATTGAAAAAATAGCAATGTGCATAGTTAAAAGAATAATCATTTATTATTAGATTTATGTTTGATTAATAATTTTGTTCACGCGTTTATGGTTTTAAATCGTTTTCATCCTTATATTTTCTTTCCTTTACTAAATTGAATCTTTTTAAAAATACTCAAATGAATCCCATTTTTGTAAAAAGAAAAAATATCATGTGAAATCCCGTTAAATTGACAGTATTATTGATTGAAAGAATTTTATGTCAAAATCTGAATCTATCATATGTTAAAATTTATATCTATTATGCGCCAAAATCTAAATTATTTTCTACTTAAAAAATACCATATGTCATAATCAGAGAGATACAAAAGTAAAAAATGATTTATACTTGGACAAATAAACGACTTAAATATTAACACGCTACACTTTTAAGTGATGTTAATGACAATTTAATGAAAAAAAATCACATAATATGACTTAATATGACTTAATTGAGTAAAAACAAATATAAATAATACGACTTAATGGAGTATAAACAAATATAAGGAATAAAACAAATTATAAACCTAAATATAGGATCAAATTATTTATTAAGTTTAAATTTAACTTTAAGTATTAAAATTGAAGCAATTCTTTAAATTATAATTTTTGTTTCTTTTTCCGCAATATTCTTAACTTCCATCTTAGAGTTTTTTATGAAAATAAATCCTTCAAATTTTAAATTAACAAGAATCTTATTTACATTTAATTGTCTTAAGAAATATTTTTAAAAATTAACATTTTTTGTGAAAATTGATTTCATAAAAATAAAATAAAAAGCTTTAATGTGTGTGTCAATATATATTTTATTAAAAAGTCCTGATAAATTTTACTTGGAATTTTTTTAGTATTACATTAATTATTTTAAATACCATTTATTTTAGTTAAATTATTTCAAATGAATTCAAGAATATAAGGTATAACATGAATATTAGTTAACTTGTTATTTTGTTTTCACTTATTTATAGACTCAGATTTTATTGTGGTCGACGGTTTCATTTAGAACGTGTTGATCGGAAATACTGGATAGTAAAAGTTCCCCAACCCCCCAACTAATATAATGAAGAGCTTAGAGTAATAGGTTACTAATGAATTGAAGTACATCAAACAACATGACTCCATTATACCAACCTAAAAATAATTAATATAGTTTGGGTTAAATATGTTTTTGGTCTCTCAAGTTTCAGCCAAATTTGGAATTAGTCTCTCATCAAAATTTTTGACCAATTTAATCCTTCATCTCTCAAAATGCATGAATTTAGTCCTTTTAACAAAATTTTGTTAAGTTTATTGACGTTTCAAGCGCATTTCATGATAGTATTTAAATTATTTACACTGTTTGACACATTTTTTCTTCAATGTTAACTTAAATACTATCATGAAATGTGCTTGAAACGTCAGATAAACTGAACAAAATTTGGTTAAAAGAACTAAATTCACGCATTTTAAAAGATAAAGGACTAAATTGGTATAAAATTTTGATGAGGGACTAATTCCAAAATTCACTGAAACTTGAGAAATCAAAAACATATTTAACCCATATAGTTTCACATATTTGAATAAGATTGACTCAATCATAAACATTAATGAAATGACGATTCAAGTATTATATCAAACTACTTAAAAATTATATATATACATGTAAACACCGCATGGTAAAAATCCTCATACTTATTTTCAATGGCTCGAACTTCATTTTCTGATAGAAATTAATCAAAATGTATATATATTATACTTTTTTTTTATTTGAAGAGTAATTGGTATATGTTAATTTTGTTAGTAAGGCAAGTTAAACTCACAATCTTTTTCACCTTTTTTTTAAATCCTTTCAAACCTACTATATTTTTTATATTATTAGGTAAATGAATCGAACCCACAACCTTTCTCTTCTTTCTAATCATTAGACATAGTTGTTATTGTAAAAATTCATATAGTGGTATAATTTTTGTGTATAAAATTATAAAAAAAAAAGGAAGAGATGAGATTTTCAAATAAAAATTTGAGCGGAGAGGATTATTTGTTGTCCGTTGTGATGATATAGTTACTTTTGCAAAACAATCTTTTTGCATCGTCACTACCTTTAACAACATTCACTAATTTGGATGTTAGTTTGAAAGCTATGTTTCAGATCTTCCATTTTTTAGATGTCCTCAAAAACCAATGAATGTGAAATGCTTTTTCTTGTATGTCATCATATTTCAATGAATCGATATCCACTTGTGCTGGATCTTCTTTTTACTACTACAATGATGTAAAATAAATAGTAAATTTGTTCATCACTTTTCTTGAATTCTTTCTGAGCTTCATTGATTGCTTTTGATGTTGAATAGAGAATTTCTCCTTCTACTCTTCACTTCTTAATTCGCTTAACCAACATTTATATTAGACAATTCAATAACCACGATAGTTTTTTCTTTCTCTCTACTTCATACAACAACTGACCAACATGTTATAACCATAACGATAAACTAGATCAAATTTTACGCTATTTTATCTCTCTATGATTATATTTGTATTATATTTTTTTATAAAGAAAAATTATACTATGATTTTCATTTTTTAATTTTTATTCTTTATTTTCTAACGTGACTTTGTGTGAGTCATTGATTCTTTCAGATAAAAAATAATGGTATATTAATCAATTGTTCACACTAAATCACGAAAATAAAAAAAATAGAGTCGATTTTTTTTTATAAGATATGAAAAATAACTGTGGATGTCAGTGTATCTTTGTCTGTATAACAAATGTGATTGACATTTATGTACAAAAAAAGTCACTTATTACTAACAAATTAAATCACATCTACATTGTGTAATCACTAACGATATACTTAAAAGTAACATTTTGATAATAGTAAAACTAAATAGAGCTATTAGCCCGTGCCAGTCTAGCACAATAATGAAATAGTTAATGGTTCAATTAATTACTAAAAGGTGTCATAGTATAGTTTTGTTAATATATAGAGTCTATAATTGGGTTGAAAATAGTGCGTAAATAAACATTAATTGGGCCCCGTGTTAATTTCTTATCTGATAAAAAAATTATAACCTTTGTCTAACAAAATATTAACTATTGGAAACATTAATGTTTGAGGTCTACATACTTAACATAGTACCTCAAACTAATAATAAAAATGGCTGATATATACTATTAATATTTTAAATGTCAGCGTATATTGTGTTATTATTAAGACTGTCGATAACTGCACAAATAAACAATTAATCAACATTGAGTTTTCATTAATTAATCAATAATCTTCTTGTAATGAATATCCATTGCAGTTTGAAGTGGCATCATGTTTGTTTGAAGTTTATATATGAGCTGCAGACTTGAATAAAGTGAAAAACTGGAAATGATTAATGGATGGCCCATGGTAGCAACAGCATTGCAGAGTGAATTAATCGAAAGTTGGTGTTGAAAAGGGTTTCGTCGTTTTGATGACTTCCTTTAGTTGTACCAGCAGGATCAGCAGCTTGTATTATAAAGTTGGCGCATAAAATTGATGATTATTATTGTAGGAAGAATAAGCAAGATTATGAGGCACACCTGTTCATACTATGTTCCACAGAAAGAAACGCCATTATTGTGTCACCCAATTAATGTGATAAAGTTCTATCCTTTGACATGTCCCTGCATCACACTGCAGATGAGAGTTCACATCACCATGTCCATGTGTTTAGTGCAACACTCGTATTCAGATTCAACTTTTAATAACAAGCATTAAGTGAAAACTGAAAAGCAACACTAGTACAGTATGAAAATAGCATTTTTTTTTTTTTTTACTGAATTAAAGAGGATTTCTAAAAGGAATTTGATGGGACTTTAATCCTTCCCCTTTTAAATTTACATTGAATTCTGTGTGGGATTTGGGTTCTCCTAATTAATAAAAATAAGAACAAATGGTTTCTTCTGTCAATTTCATTCTATTTATAATATGTAAACACTTATTTGTATGTAACTTTGAGAGTTATCATTCATTTATCTTCCTATCAATCCAAAATTCAAAATAATTCATATGCAGTATAAAATTTCACCGTTGGACTTGTCCTGCAATTTGTTTTTCTTCTAGAACTTCGAAGACAAGAGAATTTGTAAGAAATCCAATGTTTACGAATTTTAATAGAAAATTCATTTCATGAAATATAATTCTTTAAATAATATAACCCTAGCTATGTCAACGAATTTGTGATAAAATTTAGTTAAACGTTTTTTATGTTTTTTTAGGTGCGTGAGCTCTACATGCATTTTTATCTTGGGATCTTTAATCGATATACAACTCACACATAAGGGATTGACATCACTTTTAATCCAAAATCTTAAAAATGGGTTTATGGGTCTTCATTATATGCACTTTTATCTTGGGATCAATTGATATACAACTCACACATAAAATATTGACACCACTTTTAACCAAAAACCTCAAGGCGATGAGTTTATGAGTCTTCATTAGGGATGTAAAAAAAAATCGTACCCACGAATAAAATTTACAGTGGGTAGAAAATGAATATTGTAAATAGATACTCACAGGTTCCCGTGGATATTATAAAGATAACGGGTACCCACGCCAGTGGCGGATTTTGACCAAGAGTTTTGGAGGGGCCAAAATAATATTTTTCTTTAATCATTTGATTAGACTATTAATATAACACTTTAAAAAATGACTCTTCTATAAAATGATTGGATCGTTAGGGTGGATTATTAGTATAATGTTTTAAATACTTTAAAAGATGTGAATAAGTATAATTTAACTTGTTTTCATCTTCACGTGTAGTTTCCCTTTTACAAAATGAATTCATTATTCTATTCTTCATTGATATGTTTTTTTAATATACTAAAAAATAATTTATCATAATCTAATAAAATATTAAGAGGCATAAGTATTAGAAAAAAATATATTATAATCAAGTCACAATTAAAAATCGGTTATAAAAAAACACATAATACATTATTTTTCTCTTCTATAATCATAAAAAATAAGTATACAAAAGGCTCATGAGATAAAAAATAATTTTAATAATTGTTAAACTAATATTTCATCATCAAGTAAGACAAGAGAGAGTTAGATTTTTTTTTCTTCGAGAAATGAAGGAAACATATGAGAAATGAGAGCAAACATAATGAGTATGTGTTTATCTTCATTTTTCTTCAAAAAAAAAAAACATATGATAGTGAGAGATGAGTATAATCTTGTCAAAAATTAAAAAGGCAATGACAGAAGAAAATAAATATTTTAATAAATGTTTAGTTTAATTACTCTTTTGATTATTGTTTCCAAAAATGTAAGTTGGTCTTCTAATTTTTTTAGTTTCAATTTAGTCGCAATTTGGTATTTTTAGACGAAAACAGATACTAAAAAACTAATTAAACCTAAATATTTTTTTTTATTATATTAGATTTTATGTTTTATTATTTATTAACATATTAATTTATTTCTCTTTATAAAAGAAATAAAGAGACACAATTTAATTATCATCAATTTCTAAAATATATTATTTATAATTTTCAACATTTTCAACAAATTTCAAAATTCCAAATATATATATATATATATATATATATATATAAAATTTTAAAAAAAAAATAAAAAATATTTGGGGCCTAGACCCCTCCCTGCTCCTATGATGCTCCGTCTCTGCCCGCCACATAACGGGTACGGGACGAATATTTATCCACCATACCTATCCCATCTCGTTGACATTTTTAGTCTTCATCCTTATATGATTTTCAACTTTTTCATTATACTCAATATAAACCTTAAATTCACACTTAGATTCTCGATACTTATCATAACCTACGAATTCAGTGTTATAGAACAAACATATTGCATAATCATCAAGAACGTGTTTATTTCAATCTTATGTGAATAGATTCTATTATGTCCTATTAAAGGCAAGAAAGACCTATTGGATTTATTTATATAAATAAATTAGGAACTTATCTTTTCTTAGTTAATAAAATACAAGTTCGTCTTTTTAAGTTGAAAAAGGATAGGAACATAGAACACAACCTTTCAGCCAATTCAAAGTCGGTAAAATACGCAGTTTTGTGTCTTGTGAATAGTTAATGTCTGAATTTAATTTATTGAAAGTAAAAATACACATTCAAACTCAAATTATTTTTCTCGTTTTACATTTATTTTTCCCCATTCAAGTTCAATATCTTTTTCTCGTTTTACATATGAAACTAGGCATTTTTAGTAATAGTAACACCTTCTCACAATATATTTTGACTCAGAATAATGAACTTTATGTTCTTGACTAACTATCGGAATGAAAGTTTGTTTAATTAGTCTTGCAAGAATTATTGTATCATACATTTTATACCGTTTAGAAGTAATTTGCTTCTTTAGTTGTTTTAAATAGGAAAACAAACATACAATCCTTCACGGGCATTTTTTTTACCCTTGAAAAAAATAATGAGTCCTGAAAATTCCTTTCATAAATGTAAATCTTAGATATTTTTTCATCAATGTAAAACATTTTTTAATATACTTTTTCACATTAAACACGTACAAAGAATAATAGTTTTAATATAATTTGTTTCGATGCCAAATTTGATAATATAATCACTATCAATCAGTATGCATATGAGGTATTGTCCGAGTTGGAGTATGGAGTTTCATCATGATTTTATTCTTTAAAGGTGCATCGTAGGGTGAGAGAAGGAATATGTATTTAAACCGTCTAAGGCCTCGACTTCGATCATCCCTAATGGAGGACTCGAGATGGTTCATTGTAAAACATCATTATCGGCTCACAGTGGACAACAATGTTCCGATCCTAAGTCTGATAATAGAATCGTTGTCAATCACCATGCATCTGACCTGAGACATTTTATGGAGTGTGTGTTCAATCACAGTGTTCTCCTTAAAAAGTTGTTTCAGAAGATGGAAGGAGTAAGAGATATTAGACCGCTTTAGGCCTCGATTTCTAAACAATGTGAGACTATTGAACGTCGTAGGAAAATAAGTCCAATCGAGGTCTAAAGAAAATGACGAATCATCTCCAATTGAGAGCTTAAGGGACTAAAGGTTCGTCTTAGAATCATGTTATCGACCCCACAGTGAGCACCAATATTTTAATCCCAAGTCTGATGATAAAATCGTTGTTAATCACCATGCATCCAAAATATTATTGATATGAAATGTGAAAATGTGATAAGAACATAATTTTTCTTAATTAAATTTGAAGTTAAACTCAACTTAATTCTATATTTACGAAATGTGAAATTTGATTCTTTTTCAAATAAGTTTTTAATCCAGCAACATCGACTAAGTGTAATATGTTGTCTATCAAGTGTTAATCAATTGTAAATGTTAAATCTTTTAATTTAATACTTATACGTGATTATAAAAAAGTGTGGACACTATAGAGTCAATTTATGGGTATATTTTTATAGTTTGAAATTTTAGTTTGTTTGAAAGTTTGTAATCATTTCAAGTTAATTTCTTTCTTATCCTAACAATATTAATAATGTGTAAAGGTATTTTCGGTGTTTTTTAATTTTTCAAGATGTTGCTTCATGTTTTTATGATTTTAAGTTAATTGTAATGAATTAAAATTGAAGTTATTATTGACTTTCACGATTTTAACATTAACATCTAACGTGGTAACAGCTTCATCACAACAAAGTTGTTACAACTTGTTCCTCTACGTAATTTTTTAAATAGAGAATCCATGTCTATGATTCAAAAGCAAATTAGTTCAGATTAATTTAAAAAAACCTACTATCCGCAACGGACAAAAGATAACTATGATAATTTTATAAAATTTAAATATTAAAATTACTCTTAATTCAAATATATTATTTTATCCCTCTCAAAATTATTAATCAAAATCAATACACATAAAACAATTATTTGAATATTTAATTTCCTTTCGAGTGTGTAATACCTATATTCATTTGATAGAGAAAACACCTACTCTTAAGTTTAGGAGTGTGGGACCTGGCATGAAGAAAACTCTTGAAAGAGTATTGAAATTATTATTTGAAAAAGCAATTGAAATAATGTTAAAAAAAAAAAACAAAAGTGACTTACGAAAAAAAATGGTTTTTAAATGTTACCTATACAAACTAATTAGTATAAAAATATATCTTATTTCTTCTATTTATTCTCAAAATAGGTTTTTAAATTTGAGTTTTTAATAAAGCATATTATAGACATAGTTTGATAGTTGCAAAAGAGCTTTTATAAAGCAAAATTCAACCCTCTTCATAAACAAAGATTATATTTAGATTTAAAAACGAGTTAAGATTTTTTTGTTAAAATAGTAAAGGTGGTAAAAAACATTCGAATTCTGAAATTCAATTTAGAATAATTTAAAATCTTTTATATTTTGGGTTTTTATTCTTTTTGTTATAATGTTTTGAGTTTTGATTTTTTTTCTTAATATTTGTTTTTAGTTCAATAAAGTCTCATTATATGTTAAATTGATTCAATGTGATCTCTTCTATTAAATTGACGCTAACAGTTAATGTTGTTTGGAAAGTGATCAATCACGTGTCAGTCTAATAAGAGATTTAATTATTAATTTAATCCAAATATTATTTTTTATATTATTTAAATAGAGACAATATGGTTCTTTTTGTAAAATAAGTGTTAACATAGTTTAGAGTTTACCGCGTGTGAGTCCAAACTCTTTTCTTCCTTTCTAACCCTTTTTTTTTTATGATACAATTCCATTGAAATAACCTCCTTCAAATTCTAGATTAATTCCTTTAGATAAAAATTCATATATCTAAGCTCACTGATCTAAGATTTTCATTTTTGTTTATTGCATTGTCAAAGATGGTAACATGAACCCATTCATTCCTAGGATCCATGGAGGATGACCCTAACATAAAGGGGACCACATTTTTTCCATGTAAAAGATACACGTATAAGGACTAAATTACTGATTGCATATTTTTTTCGACTATCACGTGATCACATTCCAAACGACGTTAATGTCAATTTAATGGAGGTGAGCACATTGAATCAATTTAATACATAGTGGGACTTGATTGAACCAAAAAACAAATATCGGGACCAAAACAAATCAAAGACCAAAATATAGAGACCAAAATAGTAGTTAAACCTAATCTAAATCTATATTCTTTCAATCCATTTAAATGGATTTATCCTAAATCCAAATCCATATATTTGGTTTGGATTTAGATTTGATCATTTGTAGGATTTTGAAAATCTAAAATCAAGGTGTGTCTAAGGTGAATCAAGGTGGTTGGGGATCAAGTCAAACCAACTCGATCTAGGTCCATGGTTAAGTAAAGTCAACTTGGAGCAAACGAGTTAAGTTGGCCTAAAACGAAGGTCAAGCCAAATCTATATAAGTTGAAGCTCAAACTGAGTCACCATATGTAGAAGAATCGAGTTGAGTGGCCCCAAGTAGAAGAATCAAATTGAGTCGTTCTAGGCCAGAGTTCAAGCTGAGTTGGCCTAGCTGAAGGTTGTAAAAGTCATTTCGGCTAAAGATCAACAAAGTTAGTCTCAACCAAAGGTCGACAAAGTCTGTCGCAGCCAAAGATCGAATCGATTTGATCCCGATCGAAGGTCTGACCCCAACCTAAACATATTTGATAGAAATTATATTTAGATATATTATATCAATGCACTAAATTTAATCTTATTGACAAAATGGATTTAATCTAAATTTGATAAAGATTCAATATACATTTAATTCAATTTAGATTGAATTAAAAAATATTTAAATCTAATTGATATAATAAAATTAAACCTGAATTATTCATCAATTCGTTTTATTAGATCTAAATTAAATCTAGGCTGTGAAAAATTTATTCATGTCTCTCCTTATAAAATAGTCACATTAGTTTGGAATTTCAACCTAGAAAATGAGTTATATATAATAAGTTTATTGGACAACCTCCATATGAATCAGAGCCGTTCAATGTGGCACAATATGTATATTTTCAAATAATTATTTATTCTTTGGTTAGTTCGTGAAAATATTTTTTATTCAATATCACTTTACTGATATGGCATCATTTAGGTCGTAGGCGCATTATGTGCTGAAATGAAAATAAATAAATAAATAAGTAAGTAAGTAGTTACTTATATTTCTATTGCTGCTTCTTTGGCGCCAAATGGTAATTTTTTATGGATATAAAGTTGAAAGGAAATGTCTTGGTGGATGACAAATGCTTTGTAAAGTAAAAAGTCTACGCAACCTAATAGCTAATTAATTGATGTTTACAGCATTTAATATGATAAAATATTTTTTTTTCTTCATTGATGATAAAAAAAAGTTCAATTTTAATCCTCAACATATCACAAAGTTCATTTTTATTTTTATTTTAAAAAGGAAAATGAAATTTTAGTTTTTATATCATTGTACTATTACGCCATATAAAATGAAAATGATAAGTTGTCGATTATGACATGATAATTTGTTAAGTTTAAATCTAATTTAATTTTATAAAATTAAAATTAAATTATTATTTGGTCCTTTATTATTTTATATAAATTTGTTTTTTATTCTTTCAAAAAAATTAATTTAGTATTTCTGCTTTTGAAAGAAGTCAAAACGGTGTTTCTTTAGCTTAAAACCAACTCCATAAATATTTTAAGTATGTTGTTAATTAGAAGTCATCACAAAAATAGTATTACTTTTCTTGATTATACATTATAATAAATTTTACCGTTATAATTAAAATAGTCAAAATTTAAATTTAAATTATAAGATTCTACAATTTTATATAATATTTTAATTAAATTTTGATCTCACTCACACATAATAATATAATAAAATCGGTCAAATCGTAATACAAAATCATATAAATTTTCGTTTTATTTAAAATTATTTTGTTGCACCTTCTTCACCTTCTTAAGCTATTAAATTCAGCTTAAATTAAATCTAAATCTAACTAAAAATTAAAAATTAATGTAATTAAAATTTTTCATAATTAAAAGTGTTGTCACCATATTTTATCCGATTAAAAATTAATATAATTATTATTAAAATTTATTTTCTGTTTAAAAATTAATAAAAAAAAGTCTAACAACATCTAATTAAAAATTAATATAATTAAAATTTTACTTTTTGAGATGTTAATGTAATTAAATAAATGCATTTGAGAGGATAAGAATATAAAATGTAAAAATACAATTTAACATATATATATATATATATATATATATATATATATATTTTGTTTATATAAAAAAGAAAAATCTACTCTATGACTTTTTTTTATCTTAAAAATAATCTCGATTTAAAATATATTAATTATAATGATTAAAAATTATATTAGTAATTAAAATTTATATCAGTAACTATATATCTTGGTTAAAGCTTTAACAACATGTAAAGATGAGGTTGATAATTTAAAAGAATTTAACACAACAGTGGTGGTTGGGTTGCATTTTGGCCTTTGGGAGGAGCAATAATTATTGCTTTTAGACCATGGTTGCATTTTCTTCAGTTTCAACTACGTCAAGAAGTTTTGCAATTAAATCGTTAGAAATGTTGATTATAATTTATATCCACCTTTCATCTTCCATCATGGTCAATAAGCTACGACACAGGGAGAAGAGGAAAATATATTTTAAACTTTTTATCTTTTAATTAGAGTGGTAATTAAAATTCATCATTATGTATAGTAAAATATTTAAAGAAAAAACATTATTTTGCAATGCCTTTTAACATTGTTTTAATTTATTACTCGAATTGATTTTAAGCCGACAGAAGTAAGAGATAAAGATAAAATTGATAATTAACCTAAAATTAATTTAGGAGTATTTTTATTTTTCTACAAAAAAAAAAGCTTTACCAAAATTTAATGAGCTTAGCACATTTTTAGTTCTATTATTAAGCTTTTAATTGAGTCAGAAAAGTAGTTTTCAAAAAGGCTAATTTCTGGAAAGAAAATCCAAGTTTTTGATTCCAAACTGGGCCTAACAATCCATAGCCACGAGAAAGCCCAATTATGTTGCGGAGACCCTGCTTACTGAAGCGATGATGGCGTTCTGTTGTTCTGCCCTGTCCTGTGTTGAACGAAACGTCGAAACCTGAAAGCGAACCATGGCAGAAGGAGAACCAACCAACGGTTACTGCAGCAGCAGTGGCGAAGAAGACGGTGACGCCGCTTGGAGAGCAGCTATCCACTCCATTGCCCAAACCACCACTTACGTCTCTTCCACCACCAAACATGCTCACCCAAATGACGACGACGATGATTATAGCAAACCCAAAACACAACAGCTTAAGCACCATCAACTCAAGGTTTCCCTTTCAATTTCTCAATTTTCTGTTAATAGGTTAGTTTGAGTATGAGTATATTGAAATTGCCAGTTAATATTTTTAAAATTAAAAAAAAAATGGAAATTTCCCTTTACTCTGATGAACACATGCCCATAACAGAAAGTGTGGAATTGTTTACTAAGTTGGCATCTTTTTTCTAATGGGGTTACAAATAGTTTCATGGCTGTTTCAATTTCTGAACATGTGGTCTGCATAGTTGCAGTTGCAGCACCTTTTTTTTTTAAAAAAAATTGATCCAAGTTACTGTTCATCATTTCATTATAACTTTACAACTCTCTTGGACTTTTGCTATCTAACTCTGATTACATAGTGTACCATTGTCCCCTTTCTTTTTCTGGTGTTTCGTTCTGATGATATGTGGATATATATACTGTGGATGTTCTTGACAGGCGCAAAAGCTTCTGAATGATATATTGGAAAATACAATAGAGATAGTGAGAAAACCTGTCCCTGTCGAGGATGATGATCCCAAAATCGATGAATGCGGCATTCGATTGTTTAAATATGCTAAGCCAGGAATAGTGTTTGATCACGTAGGTAAGCAAGTGTGTGGTACCACCTTGGCTTAGGTTAAGATATCTGTTGCAATTGATTGTTATGCCTATAAAGGGTTCATTTTAGATTTTGGGTAGTTTTGTTGGCTTTTACTATGCTATGGTAAGTTGGCTTTATGAGGTAGTGTTGGTGGCAGTAGGTCACTAGTCACCATTGTTCTTGACTTGCATATGGAAAATTGAGAACTTCTCTGAAACATGAAAAAAGCTGCATTAGATAAAAGCAGCTTCTGGTGCTGGTGCTGGTAGCTTGCTGTTAACAAAAAGTACTACTTTTTCAGAATAGTGCACACGCACCCAGCGCCAGTCGTTAAGAAAGTGGAGCCCAGATCAGCATGCCATGCATCTCTTTTTCCACTCTGCAATCTTTTGTTGACATCAGAGAATTCAGAAGATTAGAGTTATTTTTAGCACTGCTTTGTGATATAATGCTGTGTGATGCTGCATTGCAATAATCCATTTGTTAGGTCGTTAACCACTGAGAAATTGTCAGTCATTGTGCGTTAGTCACTTGCTATAGATAGAGCAGCATTCTCGGGGCCTTTGCCATGACTTATGGAGCATTGGTCTTGCTCAGTTGGCCAACTGAACCAGAATTACTGGTCCAGGTTATCACATGGACCATGTAATTATGAAGTATGAAGAAATTCAGAGTCATACTAGCACATGTTTATAGAATACCATTGAAGTTGAGTAAAGTAGTGGACAACTGGTTTACTGATTGTGACAATTTTTGGTTTGAGTAACTAAACACTAACCTTGAAAAGTTGAATTCAATGCCACATCTTACTATGAGGTGGCCTCCGGTCCCAATTGTAGCAAGACTGATTTTTATTTCTGACACTCACATCCATTCAATGAGTTTAGTGATGGAAATCAAAATAGTTTATTACTGATAACAATATTGCACAAAAGGGTTACAAAATTGTTAACTTAGTGATTAATCTTGAAATATTACCAAATTGCATTTGTATGTGTGGCTTAGGATTTTACATTATATGGCTGCAGATGAACCCCAACCACCAAGGAAACGGCCTAGAATACTTCCCGGAGAGGATATCAATGAGAAATCAAAGAAGGTCTAATAGTTAGTTAATCCCAAAATGTGGTTGTATATATTGTTTTTTTATTTTGTGTGTATTTGGTTATTTTCTAAACGACTATCTGCTATCTTAGCAGTTCAGAAAACGGATTAGATCTGTTGCTGTGAATGGGATAGATATATTAGCTGCAGCAAACGATTCATGCAAGAAGTCATTAGCTAGAGTAGAAGCTAAAGATGCAGCAGCAAAAGCTAAAGCAAAGAGAGAAGAGGAAAGAGTTGAAAATTTGAAAAAGATTAGGGGAGAGAGGTGGCTACCTTCTATGGCCAAGGAGATGAAGGTTAAAACTCAACGCTGACTTTTTTTCTTTCCATGCTCTTAACTTTGATGCTATTTTTTGTATAAACCTTTGTTTATTTGTTAGTGTAGCTTGTTGTATACTGAGGAATTATAATTTAGGCTTGAGACGTTTTTCTTTCTTCTTTTTCACTATATTGTTGCAATTCCATTCAGAAATCCACATTCAAATTTCCAAAAATGTAAAACACTTGCTGGGTATGAGGACCAAGGCTCCTTTTTTTGGAATCTTAAACCACATGAAATATTTATTTATTCTGAGAGTGAGTCATTGACTCTCAGATTTGTTCAGCTCTCCGTGGGGACACCCGTTGGTGGGCTTGGGAGTGTTTTTGGGTCCATTCATTAGAATTTTGAAAGTCGAATGAGAGTACTTATACTTGTTGGATGTTTTGGCCACAAAAAACTTGTTGGATGTATTCACCACGAAAAATAAAGGTACTTGGTGGATATCACACTTTACATTATTTTGTATTCTGTGTATTTATTCATTCTTACAGTTCAGTTTAAGATCGGCATTAAGTAGCAAGTTAACAAGTTCTAAATTTAACATTAGTAGTTTTTGCTTCAAAATCCATAATTATCATGTCAACCTGAAAAACCGATCATAGGTAACTAAATATGTATAGTTCTATATGATCCCATTTTCATATGAAAATGGCGACTATCTGGTATGCCAAACAACCGGTCATTGGTTTTTGCAATGCTAACTCTAATAACAGCAATATTGATAAAAAGATTAGAACATTTGTATGTTATCGACACTTGCAATGATAATATTAGTTTTTGAGAGGGAGAGCTGTTTTATAAAGTATACCTTAGGATTAAAATAAGCTCTTGAACAAAGGTTATATGCAGAGAATTGTAAAATAAGCATTTTACTAATAGATATAAGATTTCTATAAACATTTTGAAAAGCGATCATACACACGTGACAGGTAAAGAAAGATAATAGAAAAGCACACCAGAGTTTTATAATGCTTTGGTTTGTCATGAAAGTTATGTTCAAATGCTAAACAAATGCATTGTTTACAAAGATTATAAAACTTTGTAAGGGTGTAAGTTGTTTCGGGTATAGGGGTCAAGCATCTACTTTTAATACTAAAATTATCCTTAAGTTCTTTTGTCTGATATATGTCTCATAATATTATGATGTATTAATTCTAAATCTCAATAGTATGGGTGGTAAAGTAGGTGGAGTCCAACGGGTTAGCCTGTTAACCCGCTAAAATAGAACGGGTCAGGTTGAAATTTTTAATCTGTCAGTCTGTTTTTGTTCGGCTCGTTTAGTCTGTCAGACGGGTCAGGTTGAAATTTTTAATTTATCAGTCCGTTTTGGTTCGGTCCATTTAGTCTGTCAATCTGACAAGTCAAAGGCAGATCAGTTTATGCCTAATTCGTTGGTTCATTTTGATTTATTTTTTATTTATTTTAATTTTTTAAATTAAAAATGATTAAAAAGATTAAATCGTGTATATTATATTTTTGTAAAGATGTAAATATGCAATATTATTAAAATTTAAATTATTAACACTTACAAATTAAGTTCTAGTTATTAATTACAAAATAGAGTAATTTAATATGTAAATGTAATAATTATTTTAATTTATTCAACTAAAAATATTAATTGATCAATTAAAAGTTTATAAAATATTTATATAAATTTATAAAATATTTATATGATTAAAAATGTTATAAATTTTATAAAAAAATTAAATTTGAAAAAAATAAAAAATAAATAAAAAAAGTGACAGGTCAACAATCTTATGTTACAATTCCTAAGCTATTTTTTAGTGGACCAACTCAGTCCAACCCGTTTTACCTAGCAAAGGGCGGCCCGGACCAGCTGATTTTTATTTTCAGTTTTAGTTTATTACATGTTTGCTTCTTTTCCATGTTTCATGTTTCATGCTTCTTCCATTAAGATTTACCTTGTAATTTTTGTCTTAGTTTTCAAAAGCTTTCATTGTACTCTCCGAATTTGGAGAAACTCTTCCGTTGAAGCTACATACTCGTAACAAAGGTATGAAAAATTCTATATTATTACATTAAATAATAATGAGAAGATAATTTAATAATAACATTAATAGAATTTTGTTTCATGGACACATATATGGATGACAACATGGAATCGAGCTATGTCGTTTGAACAACCAATCTGTTGGAAAAGTTAGAGACGGATCAAGTATTTTAATTTACTGGCCACATAACGTGCAACAAAAATTTTCATTGGATTTTAATCCCTAAACCAACGAGTTCTATGCTATTTTTTTCTATTTCATTATTCCTTCACTTCAATCATGAACCCCTAAGCCCAACACTCTTGCTTGAATTTTACATTGGCTCCCAATCCTTAACAATTATATCCTCTTTTATATAAGAATGTGAAAACTGTAAGGCCCATTAAAATCTTATTTATGTATTTATGCCCTAAAGTAAAGGGCTGCCCTTGTAATTGGGCCTAGGGCTGGCCCAAGTGATAAAACTGAACCCTAATCTGCCCTAACACACTCACCCCTCACTCTTCACAGAATCAGCCGTCACGCCTTCTACTCCGAGAGAGAGCTCTGCTAGGGTTCAGCCGCTTTTCGCATCCAGTGGACTCGAATCAGTTTTCCGCTTCTCGTAAGTCCATTCCAACTTGTGCTCGTACTTCCTTCGATGTTTCTTCATGTTTGTTTTCAGCTAGGATTCCATAATGAGCTTATCTTGTGATCTGCTCCGTTGTTTTTCCAGTTCCTAAGCATACTCTAGAGTCGTGGTGTCCATGGTTGCCGTTGAGTTCCTGTACTAGCATATTCCAGGTAAGGGAAGCTAGAACCCCCCTTGTGATGTGTTTACTGTAGATTTAATGATCTTTCGAGCTTGATACACTGTTGTGGATGTTTGGACTGGCTGATCTTCTTGTTTGGGATATGTTTATGCGTGTTGCAGGCGCGAACAGTGGCAAACACTCTCGCCCAAGCGAGCTCGCCTCGCCCAGGTGAGATATGCAGAGGCTCGCCCAGGGCTTTCTGCGCGAGTGGTCGCCCAGGCGACCAGAACGCGTTTTGAGTGAGCAGATATCTCGCTTAGGCGAAGGGGATCTCGCCTAAGCGAGATTGCGCAGGGGCCACTGTCTTCCTTGTCAAGCTCTCGCCTAGGCGGAGGGGAGCTCGCCTAAGCGAGAGTCATTCTCGCTTGGGTGAGACCCTTCAGCCTAAGCGAGGAGCTGGGCGAGGATGCATCCCGAGATGTTGTTTCCTCTGTGCTTGGATGTTTGAATTGTGCTTATATGGATTATTGTATGATGGCTTAATGAGAATGAGTATGCATGATTGGGAGGGGATTATATGTGGGGGATTGTGAGCTTGGCATGATTTTTATATGAGTTGTACATGAGAAGTTGGATACATATATATGTGCGTGTAGTCACAAAATTGGCATGAGCAACAATGGATCTTGATGGTTGGTAAACCAGTGGTATGGTTTTGGTATGAGGAGAAACACTTTACTCATGGTTGGGAATAACGAGTTGGTAATGATTCAACATATGAGAATTGAGGTTTTGGTTGTAGGTGTTGGCATGAAATTTCATGGGTGATGTATGTGAAAATTATTGGTTGTTTATATATGTTGGACTGTGTCAGTGCGTAATTCCTTGGAGTCTCTAGGTGAGACTTTCAGGGTCGTGCTTCAGTGGTCGGGACGTAATTCATTGGCCCCTATTAGTGGGTGTCCATGGTGGTGCCCCATCTATATGGTCTGGTAATGATTCAAGGGAAGGTTGCCTCCTGACACTCTAAGGAGTCAGTTAGTCTCACTTAGAGCGGACTAATTCCTGTGGTGAGAGTAGCAGGAGGCCCGAAATTCATTAAGGGCTAATCTTGTGTGTGAGAGAAATTGATTCATTATAACACTTGTAACACTTAGCTCGGGGGTGAGCAGAGGTATCCACCACAAGTGCAAGCATCCGCTGAATCCGACCAGGCTATATGTATTCGGATGAGTCGAGTCTTAGTATATTGATTGAAGGGTCATAACATGTTTGAGTGATATGTGTATGTTGTATATGTGTATATTGGCTATGAAGGTACATTCAATTGCATGATGAAATTGTTGTTGGCTCTAGCTTACCTTTTCTTGTTGGTTGCTTTGTATGTTGTTCTTCTATCTTCGCGATGATCATCAATTTTATTGATGGGAGCAGACGCGAGAGGTAACCGTGGTCAACGAGGGAGAGACGAACCCGCTGCTTAGTCTTCTTGGGTCGGACTTTCGGTCTTTCTTGGTCTATCTTTAGGGCTACAGTCCATGTACTTGTCCGCTTTTATATCTTGCTAGGATTCCAGTAAATCGTTTAAATGTTTCTTTTATTTTTTGTGGCATCGTGGTGTGCCTTGGTTTGTACGGCGTTATGTTTAAATTCCAGGACTGCATGGTTATATTATCATTGCGTGACGTTTCTTTAATTACGCGTATTAATTAAATGAGACGTTACAAAAACTATCATTGGTACTTCTAGTCGAAAACATGAATTTTTTGAGAGTGGTAAAACCTTTTTAATAGGTCTTATTTTTATTATATTATTTTTATTTTAAATTCATTAATTGTCAATGTTCAAATATATGTAAATGATAACGAAAAAAATTATAACTATGAATAAGTAACTTACAACGTTATATTTAATGTTATTGAAATAGAAAAAATAAAAACGATGATTTGAAGTCAAAACAAGACGGTGATTAACTGATATAGTCTTTAGTAATTTAGACTTCAATTTTTTATGTTTCCTTAAAAGATTTAATTTTGAGATATTTATTTGATGTAAGTTTAAAATCTTATGTTTATTTAATTTTTTTATGTTTATTTTATTTTATTTTATTGACCATTGTAGACTCATAGTTTGCAAGAAAATGTAAAATATTAAAATAAGATTATTGTAGGTTTTTTTTTTTTAATTTTGTTTATGTGAACTTGTTCGTAGGTTTGCGATCCAACCATTATGACAAACAAAACAATAAAATTAGTTTTCAATTCTTATCTAGACCAATTTACTCAAGTCAATCTTTTATGGATCAAATGCAGGAAGGCTAATCTATATTGTCATTCTTAGACATAAATATTTACAATTGCTATCAAGCCTTTTGTAGTAATCTAGATTTAATTTGTTAATTTGCAAAGACAAATATTGTAAATGTAATTTTTTCAATTGTTTGCATTAATAATATATTTTAGTCTATAATATTGAGATATCTAATTTTGAGTATTCAGTGTGTTTTTTCCTTTTTGCCACCTTTATTTAAGAGATTATTCTGATGTGAATATTTTATATTTATTATCTATATTCATTAGTAGAGATACCTCTTTAATATCACTCAGAATAATTTAAATGTCTAAAGTCAATATCTTAATTTGTTGACCTAAATGTGTCATATAAATAACATATAAGGTATAAACCAATCCGATGAAAATTGATCGGATATTAGGATCATATGTGAGTTATAACACTAAAAGTATTGAAGACTTGAATTGTTAGTAATAATAAGTTGTCATGCCCTATTAAACAATAAATATGTTTTACTATTGTCAGTGTACAACAATAAATTTAAATGATTATCAAGAAAACAGTTAATAAAAATCTCCTCAAGTAAAGATATCGAGAGAGAAAGTAAAATTAAAATTAAATGAATCATTAATAAATATAAATACGCTTTTTTTTTTCTCTCATGTAAATTAGAATAAATGTTACTAAAAAATAGGTTTAAACACGGCAAAAAGGAAGAATTTTAAAAATTACTGCTACGGTTATCGTCAACAAGATCTTCTAGAACCAATAGTTTAATAATTACGAGTTTCAATTATTCTATTATTATATTATTTAAGTCTAACTAAGTTAATTATTACGTTGTGGTTATCATTTTCTATATTTCATTAGTTTTAAATTATTTAATATATTATCGAGAGAGCGAGAAAAAGGTACAAAACATTTATTTGGGTAGAGAATAAACAACTACCGACCGAAGCTTTTAATAATATTTTTTACCTTGAGTCAAACAAAGGTATTACATGTTAACTAACTTCACTGTTAAGATGACTACATTATAATAGAAATATGTATATAAAAAATGAATTATTAATGATTAAGTGAGAGTTAAAAGAATATGAAGGGAGTGGGCGCACATTCTTTGTAGTGAAGCAGACGCAAGGATTAAACTTTACTCTTCTGCTTTACTTTGCTTGTTAATTCCAGTTTGCATGTTTCACTTACGCGATGCGGGTAACTGCACTAGTGCTGTCCCACTTTGCCCTGTCACTGCTTTCCTAATAGAAAATTTCGTTGAATAAGATAAAACTTAGGAAACATCGCGGAAGCAACCATCGTCTCTTTATCTGCTGCAATCAAGTTCCCTAATCAACAACCCAAAATATCCCAACTCTCTCACCATTGCAATATCGTTCTTCAAAGATGCCACATTTGCTCACAATGGTGGCTGGCGGTGTTGGAGGCTTCGTCAAAACGCTGTGGGCACTGCAAGAACGCCGCTGGTCCTACACTTTTGACGCTGTGGCCTCTGCTGTGGTGTCCGTAACCATGACATTGGTCTTCTGCATCTTGTCTATCCGCAGTAGTCATAGGCTTAGACGAGGTGACATGGTATTTGCATTTGCCTCTTTCTGATGTAACCATTCTCATCTATCCAATAAATCTCTGTTTCTTTTCATATTCATTCACATTTTTTGTAAAATTCTCAATACTTGTACATTACCCATCACTCTATTAGTTTGGCTAATTGCGATTCCTAATCTTGACTATTTTCGTAACAATGGTGGGAGGTGGGGTGATAAAGCTCAGATTCTTTGTAATATAATGTGGAGTTCTCCTCTTCAGATCGTTCAACAGATTGCTCTCGGCGAAACATCCATTACCCATACACCCTGATCCACTCTTCTTTTTTTTCTGTCCAAGCCTATTTTCACTCCGAACACTTACTTTGCATTTTCTGGCCAAGGTTACTTCCTGATTGTTCAAACTTCATTACCGAAACGCAATAAGGTTCACCGAACCATCAGTACCCGTCTTCACCAATCATAAACCTGGGATTCTTAAGAATTTACGTTTCTTAAAAGTAAGCTTCCCCATACTAAATCTACCTTGAATTGGTAATTGTCAACTTTCCCAGGTATAACCCTTTACTTGTAAATTAAAAGACACGTCTTTCTAAACTGCTAAAATCTGCTAACGTTCATTGAAATTGAAGAATTATATTTAATGGGTCACTTCATGGTATCTAGAAATGTATATCCCTAGCTGTGCCCGATACAGAAATGTCGGCAACGAGCACTCCCGGTGTTACCAGTTACTCTTGCGCAATTCTTGAGATGACAGATTTTCACGCTCGCTGTACATTCCACGACAACCAATTATTGGGCGAAAGATGCAAAACAAATACAATAAATACTTTGTTCCTAGGTGGTGTACCAATCGGCGGTAACTCCTTAGTCCTTCCCCATGGTTCTCTACCTTTTCTTATTTTGTCCTGAAGCAGATTTGCAGGAAACGATGATTTCCTTACTGCTGGAAAGGAGAACTTATTGGGAACACCATTGTCCCAACTAATTTCCACATGACATCATTTTAATTTAAAACTGTCATGTAGAGATTGGCTAGGACCAAGGAAGGAACAAGTTTTTATGCGCCAAAAATTATATTACACACAATATAACTATAGGTTACAAGAAAGACCCCTTTGAAGCAATCAACAAAGAAAGGCTTTAAAATGAAGTCATGCACGCAGGTATCCATTCTCCTCCAAGTAGGATATCACAATTTCAGCCATATCACTGGGAGACTTACAGCCATTTCCTTTCTGTTGTAGTACTATCTGCAAGATGAAGAAGGACCCGGTCTTTTGAAATGAATATGAAAACCGGAACTAATAAAATGAAAAACAAATATTGAGAATCCCAGAAATTAAAGTTCAGGAGAAAAGTTTCAAAAGGGAAAGCGTGAGGCTAAATCTGGCTTATATAGTAAATTAGTAAGCTTATGATCTACCTATCCAATCAAAGTTCAGAGAAAGCAAAGAAAAAGATATTACAAAAATGAGAAAAAGAACAGACATCCCTGAAGACAACAATTTTTCCCTTCCAAGTTGGATCCCCAATAAAGCGAACTAAAATTTTCAATTACAATAGGGATAGTATTTGCTATTTAGCAGTTAATTGAATGTTAAAGTTTTTACACTGTTTTTACTAGTTAATTGCAATTCTGTTATTCGTTAACAATGTGTACGGTCGATGCCGATGGTGATTCAATCATTGATTAACATAGGGTTTTACTAAGTAATAATCAGTAACAGATATTGTTGTTCAAAAAACACGTGTAAAAATGCCAACGCAAAAATAGCGACAAGTACAAACCTCACAACTACACGGTGGTTCATAAGGATCATCTATACCAGTGAAACCTGCACCATTCCAAATAAAAAATTCAGTCCCGTCAGGAGAAGAGATACCCCACAATATTGATTAGAAAAAAATAAAAATAAACATGCTATATGTAACCGAACTGATGATGCTAATGTAGTTGGATAACGGATCCAACATTACAGTGAAAATTTGTATCAAGATAACCTTTGATCTTTCCAGCTCGAGCAAGCTTGTAGAGCCCCTTTGGGTCCCTAGCTTCACATACCTGTAGTGGAACGTCTATGAAAACCTGCAACGTGTAAGCTTTGCCTTAGCAATGATTTAAGAACAACCTTTCTTGTTCTATAATTGTACAAAATACTATTAGCATAGGCCAAACTACGTCGATTATTTGCACGACTAATAAGAATATTAATATTACCTCAATAAAATCTCCTTTCGGAAGTAGTGCTCTACATGCATCTCTATCCTTTTGGTACGGTGATATTAAACTAGTGATGCAAATAACACCAGCATCTGCAAAGAGTTTTGCCACCTCACCTGAAAAATTTTAAATAGTGATGTCTGATTATTAGTTGAAACAGACAATCTTACTGGAAGATATAAAGGAATCTAGAAAAACTCACCAATCCTTCGAATGTTTTCTGACCGATCTTCTGCTTTAAAACTAAGATCATGGTTTAGACCATGCCGAATATTGTCACCATCAAGGATGTATGACAGTTTCCCTCTGGAGTGCAAGCTTCTGCTCAGAGCACATGCAATAGTGCTTTTTCCTGCAATTAATAATGATTAACAAGTCTGGAAGGCTGGAAAAGAGTGCGAGCGAGAAAAAGAATCTAGATTCTAGAACAATGAAAATAATGGTAAATTCTAATACATGTAGAAAATCAATACAAAAGCTTTCATCTCATTCATCTGCAGATTATATGAAAGCAGACATGAAGTATTTCAGCCAATGCCACTACATGTTACACATTTTCAAGATTTTTAACTTGCATGAATTTTATATATAATATCCCCAAGAGAATAAATTAAAAAATAAAAACAAGTGCTCATAGAGATACTAGCTGGAGATACTCATACATTAGACATTATGTTTAACAAATCAAGTAAAATCACAGTAAGCATAGTCGTGTATTACATTATACTTAAATTATTTGCTGCGCAGATGGGCAAATAAGACTCACTGAGTGGGTAGCTGATCTAGGGCTATAACAATTTCAACTTTTATTTCACATGAACAAGTGTTGAACTAAAGCTGAAATTGATTGAAGACAAAATTGGTAGACCTTGGTTGTAAGATAGGCAACTAAAAATCAGTAATTTGTACTATGGAGATTTCAACACCGTAACTTGCCATGACAATTTTCAGTGCCCAAATAGTAGAACTATGTGCTGGGTGATTGTAAGCGTCTATTATGGGTGTATATTAACCCATGCCAAGATCAGTTAAGCACTGTGTTTACAATCCTAAATTATTATATTCTAGTAAAATTGAAGAGTAATTAGTATGTTTTTTCTTGACATCTGTGATGTCAATGTCAGGTGAAAAATCATCGATTGTAGTTACAAATAGATTAAATGAGTCTGGAAAAGATGACACTGCAACATTTGAAGGGTCACGCATATAACAACATTAAAAGTAACAAAAAACGGAGCACGTACCAACACAAATGCTCACTGTTTCTACAATCATTGAATGTATGACATTAGACAACATATATCAAAATCACATGAAGCACATCCAGAGCTACAAACCAAATCACCAACAGAATTGGAATCCAAGATGCATTTAAGACAGGTGGAAAAGAAGTGTCGACTGTATTCTTGCTCAGTGCACAAACCATGTTCTTTACTAGATTAAAGGAACTAATCAGACTTTCAGATACAAGAACTATCTAAAATGCCACAAACCTGATCCACTGAGGCCAGTTAGCCATATAACGCAGCCTTTTTGCTGAAGTAGCTGCTGTCTATCTTGTTTCTGAATTGGACAGTCATGCCACAAAATGTTTGTTGCGTTACCAACATTTGACATCTGGGGGAGATTTTTACCTAGTTAGATAATAGATTGGTTAACTCTGAAACAATTTGAGCCCTAATTCCCTGAAGAATCACGTATTCATTCGCTTCAAAGGGAGACAATAAATGAAGGGGGGAAAGTCAACTACCCATGTGTATGCATCAATATTCAATCCTCACAATAATTCAACAAAGTCAACGAGACTTCCAGTTCCACTCAACCAAAATTCAACAAAGAAATCGTCTGTTTTACTTAACCTCTAGAAGGCTTAGAAAGAACATTTCAAGACTCAAAAGATGAACACGAATAAGAGCAAAAAGTAAAAATTACCTTTTTTTTCTATTATTTATGAGCACGATGAAGATGCTTACCAGAAAAGTAGCCTTAGTAGGCTCTATCAGCTTTCAAGAGCCACTCAACAAGAATCTGTTCGTTTTTTTTTTCCGGGAGAAACAAATGCATCGATTTATATTGAATGTTCGGCACAGTATAGATGAAAAAAGTTGCTTGCTCTGCTACACGCCACTGAATTATGATTATGACCCACGTAGCTGAGGTGTACAATTTTTAAATGGTTCAACACGAATTTCTTACCTCGCCGTCTTTTCTAATAAGTATATGGTTGAATTTGAATGCGCGTGACCAATTGAAACAGACGCATTTTTATTTATAACTTAAAATAAAAAAAATAAGATTCCGAATTTGTCTAAATTCCTCTCCGCACGGTATAAAGAAGCTCGTTGAAATTTATCTACAAAAACGACTCTTATAATTTGCATTTCAGTAAAAGACATTAATTCCAGATTCCAGATCTTGATAGTGAGCCGAAAACGAAAATCGCAGTACCAGGAAATGCAGCAGCACGTTCCTCTGTGTCCGAATCCTCCTTTGCCTTAATTGGCTTCAACCAGTCATCGATCAAAGAAGCACCTGCGTTCTCCTTCGCCTTAGTAGGCTTCGATCTCGCGTGGGAGACAAAGCTTCTGCGACTTCGGTACAATCCGGCGACATTGATTCCTCGGAGCTTGGCCAACCCTAGCGTCTCCGCCACCGGCGACGGCCCGCTTTCGATTTTGCGGAAGAATCCGGAGGCACACGGCGGTGGCGGTGCTTTCGCGGTGATCATCTGCGGCAGAGGAAGAAGAATGAGGCGGCGAAATTAATAAAACCGATTGTCTTCGTAACCGTTTTCAGTTATGGCTAATGTTTGTAATTTATATACGAAGCTCATTGAGGATTTTATTTGACATTTAACTGTTAGTGGTAGCAAAAAGAAAGCAGTGGCGGACAAATGATAAATATTCCCAAACATAATCATGTAGAGTCTATATCCCACTTTCATATTAAATGAATTCACTCTAGGGATGGCAACGGGGCGGGGCGGGGACGGGTTTCGCTATCTCATACCCATCCCCGCATAAAAAATTTATCCCCATACCCAAACCCAACGGGTATCAAACTTTTTTTCAATTCCCATCCCCATCGGGTAACGGGTATAATCTCGTACCCATACCCGTACCCGTGTTCTAACTACTTTAATATTAATTTTTATAAAAGAAAAAAAATTACGGTAAAGAAAACATAATATTATGAAATATT